>ENA-OZXC01000053-OZXC01000053.1-human-gut-metagenome-genome-assembly--contig:-NODE-53-length-37176-cov-6.550874_pt1 | contig 37176 bp, 36 predicted proteins | sample MGYA00244849_ERZ654083 | MGnify/ENA primary metagenome ERZ654083 (study PRJEB26926, sample SAMN06164956) | human gut metagenome | biome: ENVO:00009003; feature: ENVO:2100002; material: ENVO:00002003...
GCACAAGGGGGCAGAATCGCTTGGTTTTAGGGGGCAGCTTACACTGGATTTTCCACCTCTATTGCTCAAGCTATCGTTCAGTGAAAATCACTCTGTATATTCAACAGAAGAACAAATACAAGAAGATTGTATTGATAAGTTGCCTCTTCAGCAAATCTATTTCGGTGCACCAGGTACAGGTAAATCTCATGAGATAAAAGACCAAATTAAAAAGCATAAGTCATTCCGTATCACATTCCACCCCGACACCGATTATTCATCGTTCGTGGGTGCATATAAACCTACATCTGTAGAAGTGCCTATGCTTACTCCACTTGGAGATAAGGCAATACCAATGAAAGATGTAGACGGCAATGAGCTTACTGAAAATAAGATTATCTATACTTATGTAAAGCAGGCTTTTCTGAATGCCTATATCGAAGCATGGAAAGAGAGAGAAAATGAAACCCCTCAGCCAGTATTCCTTGTAATTGAAGAAATCAATCGCGGAAACTGTGCACAGATTTTCGGTGATATATTCCAACTTCTCGACAGAAATGATGCCGGATTCTCAGACTATGCAGTGGTACCTGATACCGACCTTTCGCGCCATGTGAAGAAAGATTTGGAGAAGCTTGTTATTGCAGATAGAGAGAAAATCAATGCCATATATGAAGAGTGCGAAGCCGATATGGTTGACAAGGTGCTGAAAGGCGAGGTTCTTTTGCTCCCTAACAACCTTTATATATGGGCTACGATGAACACAAGCGACCAATCATTATTCCCTATTGACTCTGCGTTTAAGCGTCGTTGGGATTGGAAATACATCAAGATAGCTGATGCTCAAAAGAATTGGCAAATCAAGGTTGGTACAAAGAACTACGACTGGTGGCAGTTCGTTCAAGCAATCAACTACTTTGTATTTGATGCAACACAATCTGAGGACAAGAACTTGGGTTATTTCTTTGCTAAAGCTAAAAATGGCATAATTAGCGCAGAAACATTTGTAAGCAAAGTGATATTCTACCTATACACAGATGTTTTTAAGGACTATGGTTTTAGTGGAGATATTTTCAAAGGTGCGAATGGCGAAGAAATGACTTTCCAATCGTTCTATAATGCCGATGGTTCTGCCAATGAAGTTCAAATTGCATGTTTTATTGAGAATGTCATCTACTCTGATGCGTTGCCTGAAACTTTGAAGGTTGCAAATACAACAGAGGATGAAGACATGAATGTGTATGACGAAGATGAAGCTGTTGATAACCGACAATCATCTAATCGTGACAAATTCATGGTGAATGGTGTAGGCTCTTACGGCAAATGTCTTGCCCCATTTGAAGCAGTTAAGGCTTATTCTGAACAAAATCCACAAATGAAAGCTGCCGAGATTGTTCAAGTATGGTCAAACTTGAATGTTAATCATATGCCTCATTTGGTGGAAACTGAGCAAGAATTTGAAGAGCGAGCAAAGACAACCAAGGACATAAAATTCAGAGTTAAGGCAAAGCGATTGGAGCTACCGAATGGCGAAGTGATCTATGTATCAAATCAGTTTAACCCAATCCGTATTGCTGAACTGATAGAAAAACTTAATAATGCAAATTTAGGTGTAAACATTTCATTGATTGAGCGTTAATGAAAATACTCATTGAAGAATATCGCTATAATGCTTCTTTAGTAAGGAAGTACCTCCATGACATTGATGAACTCGATGTGGTGGAGGGGTTGATTAGTGTAAGTTATGTAGGTTATTACTACAATAACTCACACGATGTGAACGACTGCGTATTCATTCTTCCAAAGGTATTGATTGATGGCAACAACAAAGTCTTCGGGAAATATACCCCCGAAGAAATAATCGACCTCGATAAATCGGACAAGCTTACCAAAGATGAGCGTAATTTCATCTATGAGTTTGCTGTTTGGATTTACCGAGCAATTGCTGTCTTCAAAAACAGTCAGAAAGACACCTCTATTGTTCGCCATAAACAAGTGGTGAAGGTTGGAAAAGGTAAGAAACGTCTTTCAAATACCTATTTGGATATTCTCCTATCACTCATTCAGTTTAATAAAGAGAACCAGGACTTCTTCATGTTTATCTTGAAGAATATCCATAGCGGATTTAACAAGATAAATTGGTCGAGAACTATCTCTCGTTCAAGTGTTGTGGTGCAGAATAACGAGCCTATATACATAAATCCTGTCAATAAGAAGCGCCAAATCAATTTTGATGAGGAACTTCTTGTAATCTACTTCTCGATACTCAACTATATCTCTGATAAATTCGGCTTTGCAATCTCAATCAATTGCAACTATGACCTTATCAAAGGTAAACGATTCGAGCACTATTTGGAAAAATTCGGAGTGGTGAGACTGCACCAAATTAAGTACAAATATTTCTCGGACAAAGCGTTGCAGTTATGGGAACTATGTTATGCTTTCTTTGAACAGTCGCATCAAGTGAAGGTTAATTCCTCGCTTAATGAATATTTACTTGTCAAAAACTTCAATATCGTATTTGAAGCTATTATTGACGAGCTTGTAGGTGATAAGCAATTGCCAGACCGTCTCAATAAGAAGCAAGAGGATGGAAAAATAGTGGACCACTTATTTATGTGGGATAGCCTTACTACTGCTGATGCCTCAAAGAAGGTATATTACATTGGTGATAGTAAATATTATAAGATTGGCAACGAGGTAGGAAAAGAATCGGTAGCAAAACAATACACTTATGCTCGAAATGTAATCCAATGGAATCTGAATCTGTTCCTTGATAGCGAGGAGCAGCCAAATAAGGATGATTACAAATTAAGGGATGAGGTAACTGAGGGTTACAATATTATACCGAACTTCTTTATCAGTGCTAGGATGGATGAGAAGTTGTCATATGTTGACACTATTGATAGGACTGACAGAAAGAAGAAGCAGCACTTCCAACGACATTTCAACAATCGTCTTTTCGATCGAGACACATTATTGATTACGCATTATGATGTGAACTTCCTTTTTGTGGTGTCACTATATGCTCGCAATAATGCATCTCAGAAGCAGACATGGAAGACTAAAGTGCGTAATCTGTTCCGAAAGGAGATACAACAAATACTTGCTGATAAATATGATTTCTATGCCATGACGGCTAAGCCTGGCATTGATGGACAGCAGTTCCTATCGGAAAACTTTAAAGATGTTATCGGAAAGGTTTACACTCCATTTGCAGATAAGCAAGTTTATTCGCTCGCTCTCGACAAAGACAAACAATTTTCCCAAGAAAACGAGAAAGTATATAATTTGCTCGATTCTCATTTCCACATTGTGAAATGTGACATTGGCCAAGATCCAACGACTCTTCTCGATGGTAAGCGTTCTTCAGCTACTTCTCTACCTAATACGGCTCGTAATGGTGTATTGATGGTAATGATGGAAAGTTATCCAGCCAAGAGTATAAAATTCTTGGAGAATGGCAAATTAGCAGTGGGAATCAAGTGGACTAGGGACAGTATGGAGATTGTTGAAAATCTCAAGAGCATAGGTTATGTGCTATTCCACCATCGTAACGATAACGACCAACACCTTTTTGCGATTAAAGGTACTTGTTCTGTTGAAGACAAATCTGAGATAGAAGAAGATAGATACAAGAGTGTCACTACCACTGAAATGTATGTTGTGGTTGACCTTGATACTGCATCTGAGTTGAATTCAACAAATATCCGTTCAAGTCAAAAGGAATATACACCTAAGACAAGGTATGATGCGCAATACGCAGTTATAAATGAACTTTGATATAATCAAATAAAGTTTTTATGGTAATAAGGCAAATTCAAGTTAAAAATTTTCGTTTACTGAAGAATTTTGTTATAGATCTTCAGCAAGAATTATCTCTTGTTGTTGGTAAAAATAATGTCGGTAAAACATCTTTACTTATAGTGCTTGATAAGTTCCTAAATTACAGTAAAGAGAGGACAAATAAGTTTCAATATAATGATTTTAATCTTGACTTTCAGAAGGAATTAGAGGATATTCTTGAGCAGCCATTGTTAGATGAAATCAGTTATGAACCTAAGTCTATTAGCTTGCGTCTTGTTGCAGAATTCTTTGACACTGATAATCTTGACAATATAGGTAATAAAATATTAACAAATTTAGAAGATGACAATAACTTCTTTGCTATAGGGTTTGATTATCAACTAGATTTTGATAATTATATACGTCTTATTGAAGATTTTAAGGAGGCGAAGACTAAATTTGAAGAAAAACAAAAAGATAAAGAATTAAAACGACAGTTCGATAAACACGACTATATGGAATCGAATTATTATCGATTCTTTAGAACTATCCGTAAATCAGTACATGTAGAGAAAGAAACAATGCTTCTTGATGAAAGTCATTATATAAAATTAGATGGACTGCAAGGCTTCAGATTGGACGATGTTATAAACTTCGAGTACATTAGTGCACGTCGTAATGTAGATAACAAAGATGTAGATCACACTTTGTCTGTACAAACATCTGAATTGTATAAGGCTCAAGAGGATACTGAAGAGAACATAGAAGCTAGAGAAAATTTCATTGCTAGTTTAAAAGAAACAGATAATACGTTAACCGACATTTATGGCAACATATTTGACGGAATTATAAAAAAAATCGGTCTGTTTGGTGGAATGCATCAACAAGAAACGATCATTAAAGTCATTTCTACTCTTCAGCATCGAGAACTATTAAGTGGAAATACTACCGTAGTATATGAGCATGACAACCGTAAATTACCGGAGAACTTCAATGGCCTTGGTTACATGAATCTTATATCAATGATATTTGAAATAAGTTTGATTGTAGAAAGAATGAAACGTTCACAGAATCGTAGACCCGCTGATATTAACATTCTTTTTATTGAAGAGCCTGAAGCGCATACGCACCCACAAATGCAATATGTTTTTATTAAGAATATAAAAAACATACTAAGAGATGGCATAGTTAGAAAAGATGGAATAAAAGCGCAATTACAATCTATTGTATCAACTCATTCATCTCACATAGTTTCAGATAGTGATTTTGATGACATTAAATATTTGAAACGTGTTGAAGGTGAAAATGCAGTAGAATCAAAAAATTTGCAGGATTTGAAGAGTCTATATATTAGTAAGGATGAGGAGGGAAATGAAAAAGAAGATGAAAAGGCTGCATATCGATTCTTAAGACAGTATCTTACATTGATGAATAGTGAATTGTTTTTTGCAGATAAGGCTGTGTTTGTAGAAGGTGATACAGAACGTATTTTGTTGCCTTTGATGATGAAAAAAGTCGATAATACCGATGTGCCAGATTATGCAAATGGTCAAATAGGTTTATTATCACAGAATATTTCTGTATTGCCTATCGGTGCTCATTCGCACATATTTGAAAAATTCTTTCATTTCATTGGCCTTACAAAACTATTAATATTAACAGACCTTGATATTTGTTCTTCAGAAGGACATCATAAAAAATGTCCTTATGAGGAAGGACAAAACTTTGTTACATCTAATGCAGCCTTAAAGCACTATTTTAACGATGATGAAATAACAAACTTTATTAATAAATCTTCTACTCAGAAAAAGTTAAAATGGAATGAATTAGAAAATAAGATGTCTCCTAATACAGCAGGTAATGTGATGGTATGTTATCAAACTAAGGAAGGAGAATATCAGCCTCGTAGTTTTGAGGATGATTTTTTTCACTTGAATGCGGAATTTATTACTGAAAGTAATATTGATGAGAGTGCATTAAACAAAGTTGCATTTAGTGCTTTCAAAAAAGACAAAAATCCATACAAATTAGCAGAAGAAGGGATTATAAGCAAGGCTACATTAGCCATCAGTTTAATGCTTGCAGAAAGCAATGGGAAAGAATGGAAAGTTCCAACATATATTAAAGAAGGACTATTATGGCTGAGGAACTAACACAAATTATGCAGTACATTCATGCGGGGCATCATTTTCTATTAAGTGGTGGCGCTGGTAGTGGTAAGACATATACTTTAGTACAAGTAATCAAAGAAATAATAAAAGAAAATCCCTCATCTCTAATCGCATGCATTACTTACACGAATGCAGCCGTATATGAGATTGAAAATCGTGTAAATCATAGTAATCTTAGAGTTTCCACTATTCATGATTTTCTATGGGATTGTATTGGAAATTTCCAAAAAGAGTTGAGAAATTCATTAGTAGAACTGATAAACCAGGAAAACATAAAACTTAGCGGTAATGTCAGTATCCCTATCACTAATGAATTCTTCATTAAAGAGAACAGTTTATTGCAGATACGATACAAAGAATATTCACGAATACGTGATGGTATTATTTCACATGATGAAGTTTTAAAGGTTGCAAGCTATATGTTTGCAAATTATCCTAAATTACGAGAAATTGTCAAAGGGTCGTACCCCTTTATATTAATTGACGAATATCAAGATACTAATCCGTTAGTAGTTAAAATTTTATTGGAGTCTTTTGATAAGAAGGATAGCAGACGCTGTATTATTGGTTTCTTTGGAGATGCAATGCAAGCCATCTATGATGATGGAATTGGCGATATAAATGCCTATAAACATCCTTTAGGCAATGTATATGAAGTGAAAAAAGAGCAAAATCGTCGCTCACCTCAAGAAGTTATAGACCTTGCAAATAAAATCCGACTTGATGATTTAGTTCAACATCACTCAGAAGATATTAATGCTCCTAATATGATGACTAATGGTCAAGTAAAAACCGGTCGGGCTCTATTTTTATATTCACAAATAGATACAACTACCATACAAGATGTACGTACATATTTGCATGACAAGGAGGGTTGGAATTTTGATGATTCACGAACAGTTAAAGAACTGAATTTAACCCATAGACTTATTGCAGGTAAAGCAGGTTTTGCAACACTTATGGAAATACATGCTGGTGATGCAATCCTTAAATATCGAGATAAAGTCAATAAGTTTGTAAAAAGTAATTCGGTCAACACAGAAGGTATGACTTTCGGTGAACTCCTTAACTTTTTAGAACATACATTCACAGATATGCGTAAAAAGAAAGGGTTTTCACAAACACCAGAAATAACGCATTTTATCGATGCCAATCGAGGACTATATGAAAGAGTCCTAGACTATCCATTCGACGATTTTGTTAAGATGTTTGTGTCAAGTGATCAGTTAATTGATGACAAGAAACAAGAAGAAGATGAATCTAGTAAAACAGGTTCTAAGCGCTCTGAATTAGTCAGACATTTAATGAAGATAGAACGCTGTATTTATCTATATTCATCTTCAAAATATATTAGTGAATTCTTAAGAACTACGGAAAAAGTGATACAAAACATTTCTGATAAACATTCTTTACGTGAAGCAATAGATCAGTTGATACAAGTAGAGGAAAAGACTATCGGAGAAATTATTGAGAAGGCTGATGAACTTGGAATTGTCAGAAAAGATGATGCATTAGAAAGGTATGCAGTACGTTGTCCATATGTCTATGATAGAGTTATGCTTGTACCATATAAAGAAGTACAAGCTTTATATAAATATCTTGAGGGAATGACACCTTTTTCTACACAGCATAAGACAAAAGGTGCTGAGTTTGATAATGTACTTGTTGTGTTAGATAATGGTAGGTGGAATAATTATAATTTTGAAAAACTTTTTATTGCATCAGGAGATGCACTACAGGAAACTGTAGTACAACGTACTCGTAAAATCTTTTATGTATGTTGTACAAGGGCAAAAGATAATCTGGCAGTATATTATCATAATCCTTCTGAAGAAGTCTTATCTAAAGCACGTGAATGGTTTGGTGAGGATTTCGTTATCCCAATTTCTTAAATTGGGAAAAAGTTATTTAAAGATTTTAAATCATCAATTAAATGAAAGTATTATAAAGAATATGACGTTTAAGATTACAGATACCAAGGAAAATTTCAAGACCTGGCTAGAAAAAGGTTATATTGATATTGAATTGAAAAATGTATTATCAAATGCATCAATATTAATAGTGCCGTTTGAAAATCTAAGAGAAAATATTGGGCCAGTATTTCCGACTGGTACAGATTTCTTATTGCAGTATTTCCAAAATCGGTTACCTCAGGAAATAAGTATTGATATATGTATTTCTGATAATGATTATCAAACATTTGAATTTAATAATCATTATAGGAAAATTGGGAAATTCGTAATCAAGTCAGTTGCTGTACCTATTTTTATTAGTATTATATCAGCATACATATATGATAAATATATAAAATCAGATGAATCAAAACCTCAAATACAAGTTATAGATAACTCTTCCAATACGACTATTAACCATATTGGAACATTAACGGATAAACAGTATTTAGAGCCAACTCATATAGATTTTTCTGTTACTGTAGAATCTTTAGATGGGACATCAAAAACGATAGAATATGAGGGTCCTGCAACAGAGGTTGAGACTGTTTTGAAAGCTTTGAAGGAGTATGAAGAATGAAGAAATTATTAATAAACTTAATACTCTCCCAGAGCAATCCTTACAGTTGTGCAACTTTATTGACGAATTGCAACATATAAAGATTGAATACGTTAGGCTAGGATTACAAGATGCAGCAAAACAAATATGGATTTATCAAACAATTATAAAGATTCACTATTTGTATATTGAAGCATTTAATCTTTTAAAAAATAAGGAGCATTATAAAGGTTGGTGTGAGTTAGAAGAGGTAGAAATACAATTGGGCTTTCTGAAAAATCATTATCAATATGATCAAGAAAACTTCTGTTTATATCAAATTGAAAAAACAGTAAAGAACTTGCAGGTAATATTTCCGTATAAATTGTTTGCTAGTTCAGAAATACTTATCCAAGAAGAGAAATGTAGTATTTGTGAACAAGTTGTATCATTAAGAAAACCTTGTGGGCACATTGTTGGAGAGATATATAATGGAAAAATGTGCGGCAGAATAGTTACTAAGTGTAAACTTCTTGGAATTTCTGTAGTTCCTAATCCGGAACATAAATATGCCGTATTGTTTCTGTCAGACAAAAATGGTAAAACCCAAGATGATCATTATGATTACCATGTGATAGACACCTTATTTGAGAAGCTTGATAACCCTTATGATGATTGGGACTTAATAGTATATCAGTACACAATTACAAAGAATCACTATGGTAATATACGGAGAAACGATTCATGTGTTTGTGGTTCTGGTAAGAAATTTAAGAAGTGTTGTGCATTAAATATCGGAAAGAAATATCCTCATTATGAGTTTATATTCCATAATTCTCCCCAATAGTACTATATGCTGCCATTGGGGAGAATCTCTATTACTTCCATCGCTCCATAACCCTCGGAACTAGGATTATTATTACAATCAACACTATCACCATACCAGTATTCCACCCGAAAATTTTCCAGAGCAAGTTAGAGTTTAGCAAATGGATATTGGCGGCCACCGTGCAGATGAAAAAACAAAATAAGCAGGCAAGGCAGATGACTAAAATGTAGAACACACGAGTCGGTACTCTGATGCCATCTTCATCCTTAAGTATCTTCATTCGAGTCTCGAATTTGGAGTACTGAGTGTCAAGTTCGTTGCAGAGTTTATTGACCAAGCCATTACCTAAATTTTCTGTTTGCTTCAAGGTTGCATCAGCAATTTTATATTCATATTGTTGAACGGCATTAGCTAGTTTCTGAACCATTGTACGCATTTCATGAATATTGTCGTTCAGTTTCATGAGTTCTTCGACATTAACCTTCAGAAGCCTGTTCTCCTCCTCATAATTCTCCCAATTGGTGCGAGCTTCAGCGCTTTCAATCTCTGCTGAAAAATCAAATTTCTTCTTCATAAGCTATCGTCTGAATCCGGTTTTAGGTTTCTTTCCCAATGAGCGACTGGCGGCAAGGGCGCATTTGCGTGCCCACTTCAGATCGTCATCGTCTTTATCTCTCCATGGTAGGTCGCTTTGTGAACCACCACCGCTGCCAACAGTTACATCCTGAGCTGCTAGCAAGCCGACAAAAATAGAAACAGCCATATCCGTGAGTTCCTGGGCGTTGCTGATGAAGCGGTAATCGAACTCATCATCAAAGAAGTCCATAACCTTTTCAGGGATGTAGAACCTATGGCTTGCCCCATTGTGGGTAACTGTATAAGGGGTGGCAGTTGGATGATACATGGTATAATTGTGCATTCGAAGTGGTGCTTCATTGATTCTGTTAACGCTGTTGACCTTGTTGTTACCGATATGTTCTTTTTCCCAAGTTCGCTGAAGTTTTGTTACCATCAGATTTCGGGCTACACCCAGTTCGGAAGCCTTGTATTTGGCATTCCCTTTTTGAAGTACATAGCCACGGAGAATACTTTTACTATCTCTGCGTTCAAGGACAGAATATCCTTTTCGGATGAGAGCTGCTTTGTATTCCTCCCACGACCATGAGGGTAGGTTTCTGATTATCTCCATACAATCGTTATTTACTTGGTGGATGTTATTGTTTCTTACCTGTGCTGCTGTTGTCCATCCTCTACGCAAGGCTACCAGTTCGGCAGCTCGCTGTGCCCGAAGGTGGATATGGTGGTCATTGTTGATGTTGCCATCTTCATCAACTCGGCAAACAGCACCATGTAAATGCGGTACACCTCCGTTGGATTCGGTATGCAACCAAACTGTATGTTTGCTATTCATCAGATTTGTTTGATTGGATATGATTTTGCCGTTCTTATCCTGAATCTTTTGTTTGTCAAACTCGTCAAGAAACTCCAACCAAAGGTCTTTCCAATCGGCAGGATTGAAATACTTGGTATGTTCGGGTGATGGACTTAGCTCTATGCGGATGACCGAATTCTTCATGTTCTTGTACGCTGAAAGTGTAAACAACATGGAGTTCCAGATTCCCATAGCATCAAGATGAGAGGGAAGCAGATTGTCCATAATCCGATGAATTTTTTCGGGATGTTTTTTATTGTGGGATTCACCGGTGATGTAACGGATACCGTTTATCCCATGTGATATTGCTTTGGCCTTTGCTATCATAAGTCATCGGTTTGGTTGTTAGACGGAATATTGTTCGGGACTCTCACGCTATCGAGGAACTGGCAGACGGCCTCTGCTACATCTCCTAGTTTTTGAAGCCAGCCAACCATAAACGGTATTCGGTTGAACATCTCCAATCTTTGTTTATTGTTCATACCATGCAAAGCTGATACGTAATTCACCAAGTCGGCACGACAGCTATCCAGGTTCTGTAAAAGGAGAGATTCTTCTTTGGTGAGTCTGGCTTTTGGCTTATAGTTATAGGCTCTGGCTAGAAGATAATCACTGACGGTCATGCCACATTGATTGGCAAGGACATGGATTTCCTCTTTCTGTTGTGGAGTTACTTTGGCTCCAATGAATACACTTCTCTTTGTGATGGGAGAGTGGTTCGTTTGATTTATCTTATTCTTCATACGGGTGTCTTTTAATAAGTGAAAGGGGTGCGAGCTTGCGAGTAGCGTACCAGTTGTGTAACAGAACTGGCGAGAGGGCCAAAGTAGAATCTCAACGTAAGTGAGGTTATACCTTGGCATATCTCGCAACAGATACCTGTTGTGCTCTGCTAAGCAAGCTATAGGATTCAGTAAAATGTAGAGTTTTACTTTATTCCTATATATATGCCCCCGAAATAAAGTAAAGTTGAATCAATAATGAAAGTCAGGCATGAAATGATAGCCGTTTTTCTCCTTAACCACCATCCGCTTGTTGGTGAGAAATTTCAGAACATCTACCGATTTATTGTAACTAAGTTTGTACCCAGCACTGGCATAACCATTTTGCAATGCTTCACGCACTTGCTCATAACCGCTAATGTCTCCATTGGCAAATGTTAGTTCAAGAGCTTTGCGGTGTACTGTTTCAGAAATGTCTTTATAGGGATCAAACGGTTCTTTTTTAGGTCGACCAACTTTCTTCTCTTTTGGTGCGTAGGATTCCACCAATTCAGGCAATGCCTCTTCGTTGATGCGAAAGGCGAATGGCTCAAACTCTTTGTCACGAATGTGTACAGCCTCGACTATGCTTATTGACTTATCCTCCTTATTTACCTCAACCTGCATGATGCTCTCAGCCTTGTTGTTTAACTCCGTTCCGATGTGACCACGGGCATGTTCATCATTCTTGTTTTGGTGAAGAATGGTATGAATATGGATCTGAAGGTCCTCAGTCCATTGCATCAGTTTAGAGATTATTCTGGTTGCCTCGCTTGGAGAATTAATGTCATAGACAAAATCACGGATGCCATCTATGATAACAAGTCCTATGTTTGGAATTGTCTCCAGGGCATACTCTACAATATCCAAACGTTCCTCTGGAGTATATTTGCGCAGTGCCAATATCTTCAGTTTTTTTGGCTCAACGTCTGTCGGCAAATCAGCCAAGCGGACAATTCGCTTCAGTACCTTTTGACAATGGTGGCGTCCCTGCTCGGTGTCAATGTAAAGGATGTTTCGTTTGTCCGATGGGAAATCGGCATTGTAACGGAGCACTTCGTCGTTCGATAAGGCAGAAGCAACTATGGCAGAGACATTGAAGGTCTTTTTGCTCTTTGCCTTACCGATGGATGCACTGAAATTGCCGAGAGTCCCGATAACAGCCTCCCCAACTCTCAAGACTTCGGGCGAACTGGTGTATTGATCGGCCATGTGAATAGTGGATTCCTCAATGCAGGCTGCCAACTCATCGGGCAGCATCTTACGGATGTTTTCTTTGTATTCCATAATGCTACCACTTTAAGGGTTTTGCCTTTCGACGGAACGATGCCGAAAGTTTCTCATTCTCTTCCTCGGCTGTCAAGGGAACCGGATTCTTGCGAGAAAGTTCCAGCCACTTGTCTAGTTCATCTCGATAGATCAACAGATGTTTCCCTTGCTTGATAGCAGGAAGACCATCATTCTTCACCTTGTAATAGAAGGTGGACAGAGGCATTTTAAGGTATTCACACGCTTCCTGTACGCTCATGAGTACATGCGTGTTCTCCTTTACCTCATTACGATTTTTGATGTTCTCTTTAATCGTTGTTTCCAGACTTGCGATTTTCTCGCACAACTCACCTACAACTGTTGGTAGGTCGTTAAATGTAAATTCTTTTGTTACCATGTTTTTTAACTTTGAGGTTTAACATGGTGCAAATGAATATAATGAATAATCGCAGAAATAGTGCAGACTGGAATAATTATCTTGCTGAACAAGTAAATTATTACTAAGCAGCTATAGTCTTCTTCATTGAGTTGAATTTGTAGTCACCCTTGGCTGGTCTATCTATTGGAATTGATGCCGGAATAACATCACGGAGATTCCTTTCAAGATACTCAACAGTTGCATCACGAAGTTCAAATGGAAATGAAGCCTTAATAAAAATGGCACGTTCTCTATTTGAAATTCCTAATCTTTCACCAATATTCCATGCCAAATGGCGTAAATCGGGCGACCTTAATGGATTGTTTAAATCAGAGCGAATACTTTTATATGAACTTGTATGACCTATTGCCATACAGTTGATGTTCTCCAATAAAATCAAAACATCCTCTTTCTTTAGATATGGTGCTACTGTGTAGGTAACATATTCACGTATAGCCTCCATGATGAGTACTTTGCGTTTAATGTTTTCCTTTTCGATGTTCTCCTGTAGCATCGCATACTTATCGAGATAGGAATAGCTATGCTCAATTATTTCATCCGTACCGTTTTTGGTGTCACTTTTGGTGTCATTCTTGGTGTCATTCTTGGTGTCATTTTTGGTGTCATTCAGGATTTCTTGTCCACCTTTCAAGGTTTCTTGTCCACTTTTCTTGTCCACTTTCGGGATTTCTTGTCCACTTTTCAATGTTTCTTGTCCACCAACTTCATTCTCTTGAGTATCATTATTTGCTTTTTGGGGTTCACTTTGGGGTTCACTTTGGGGTTCATTTTGGGGTTCATTTATTGTAGAGGAAACAGAGATGAATTCTTTTTGCATGCTAAAAGATAAAAGATTAGAGTTTTCCATCATAATATGGTAGAATAATCTTTTTGTACATGCAAAAGACACAGTTATTACAACAAAGCCTAGTATTATAGGTGTTGTATATTCCATTAAATTTATATGGAATTTATAGAGTAAAAAACTTCCAATTAAAGCATAGGAGATTACGCCTGCTCCGATTACATCACTTGCTTTTTTTGCTCGAATTTGAATATAATTTGCCATAGTCTGTTGATATTTAATGTTGTTATTTATCACAAAATTATTTACTGTTTCTCAATGGTGATAATTAACTGTAATAAATCGTTCGAATTTTAACAAAAAATAGCCCAAAGTATGAAATGGTACTCTAAAATGGTACTCTGAATCATACTTAGGGCATTTTAATCGTAGATTTATGACCTTTATTCCTTTCTAGTCAATGATATTTTGTTACTTGCTTCACGTTTGTTACTATCCACAGGTTTCATATATCTCTGGGTAGTTGTAATACTTTTGTGTGCCATCATACTTTGTATAGTACGGATGTCTGTTCCAGCTGCACCTTGAAGGGTAGCAAATGTTCTGCGGTAGGAGTGAAAGGTAATGTGCTTGGTAATACCAGCCGAACGAATCCATTCTTTCATTGGCTGTTGAACCCAACTTCTTTTCAAACCCTCAAATACTCTGCCTTTTTTCTTGGGGGAATATCCAATGAGTTCCAAAGCTTCATCGCTGATAGGAATGATGTCTTCGGTCTTTGTCTTTTCACAAATGGTGTGTACGCATTTCCCGCCAGCTGCAAAATCAACAATCTCTTCCCAACGAAGCGAAAGGATGTCACCAAGACGTAAACTGGTCAGACATGAAAATAGTGATGCGTTCTTTAGTACGGGCTTTTTGCATGGAGTCTCCGCCAGAGCAAACAATTCTTCTACACTCAGATAGTCTTTGATTACATCTTCGGTTTCAATTTTATCTAGATAATCATTGACATTGGTCTTGATCATTCTACTGCGATATAGAATCTTCAAGAAACCTCTGAATGTTGACCAATAACCCGAAGCGGAGTTCTTTGTAACCTTTCTGTCGGGATGTCTAAGTTGTTTTGCGGATAGCAAGTATTCTCGGAATTTGTTGCAGAAGTCTACATCAATGTCTTCAAAGGTACATTTACCATGGGCAAAATTATTGAAGTGCTGATACACAAATCCCCATTTCTGATCATGCTTTCCAAGTTGACTTCGATAATATTCCAAAAAATCGGCTTTGAATTTTCGCTTATCGAAGAAATCATAACGTTCGTTTACGATAGCTTCATAACGTCTGCAACGGATTGCTTCAGCCTTCTCATACATTGTGGTGTTGAAGTCACGTTCACGTTGGTTCTTGGGATTGGCATATATATAAATGTTTAATCCCTCATGACGAATAGTCTTCATTGTTTCTTGTTCACGATAACCAGGATAATAATCCAAATAAAAGGAAATCATTCCATTCTTTAATGGACGCGTTCTAAGAGTTACAGTTTTACACTCTGCCATACTTAATAAAATTAAATTGTTAATAACTAGGGTTTTCTGTTTGTTTCTGTCGCAAAGGTGAATAATGAAAACATGCAGAAATCATTCAGCATGAAATAATTTTATAATTTCTGTAGTCATTTGGAATTTCTGCTATTTTTTCACTCCCATTACGCGGTCAAAGTCCACTTTCAGGAACTTAACAAAGCGTCCTTTCTTCTCTCTCTTGATTTGGTGGAAGGAAAGAGTGTTGTAAACCGAGTCACGAGTCATATTGTATTTCTTCATTGCTTCTTGCACGGTGTAGTATGCTTCATCCTTTTCCTTCTCTGTCGATTTAGAAAGGTCGAAATGCAACTTGGAATACAATATTAGACCATGCTCTTTCTTTGATGGTATATTGTGACGATAGACTTGTGAACGTATCGCAATACGAGTCATGCCGTACTTCTCCTGAATTTCTTCTGGAGTGTACCATTCGGTTAGATCATTATCAACATTGTATTTTGCAAAAGCTGCATCAATATGCTTTTTGCTGTAATAGTTAAACTGACGGATTTTAACTTTTGGAATGTTGTGTTCACGAGTGTAAGTCCAAACCCATTTGGGAGCTACTTTGTACTTCTCAGCAATTTGTTCTGCTGTGTAGTATTCGGTAATTTCCAAATCCTCTTTGGGCATGATTCTCTCATAAGGTTTAGATTTTAGCATCAGTTCTATATCTGCTCTTCGGATAAAAGATTTCTTTCCGCTGATACGAGATGCGCGAAGTTTGTTTTCCTTGACCAGCTTATAAATGTACTGACGTGTTACACCCATAAGTGTTGCTACTTGTGCAAAAGAAAGGAAATCTTGTCCCTCTGCAGCTGACTTTGGTGTTAAAATCTCCTGCATCTTTTTCAGTTCACGCTTACGTTCTCTGATTCTTTCCTTGTATCCAAGACTTGAACATCGGTGGCTACAAAAACATGTTGTAGTCTTCTGTGCGACGAATGGTTTGCCGCACCATTGGCAAATTTTTCTTACTTTCATATTTTCCTATTTTTAATGCGATTATTTCGCTTTATTTCGCCTCTTTTCTGTCAATCCATGTAAACGACTGTCAACACATGTAAACAAGTGCGTCCCTGTGACATCGCGGAAAAACAAGTTAATGTTCCGCGGTAGAAATACGGTAGAAAAATATGGTGAAAAACGGGTGTTTACCCGACTTGTCTGGAATATGGATAACAAAAAAGTCGCTGAAATTCAGCGACTTCCTTATAGTTGACTCTAATTAGTTACAGTTGTTTACAACAAATCATTTGCCGATGCAGAATGTTTATTTGCCCACGCAAACGATATTTGTATTGTGTAAATCACTGTGTATCAATGGGGAAATTTTTGAATGATATTTTCGGGGGACAAACGGGGGACAAAATTTCGCATACCAAAAGAAAGAAAAACAATAAAACCCTTTCAGAAAATGACACTGAAATGTGGGGGACACAATTTGTCCCTCGCTATTGTTTTGTTTGTCCCTCATTGTCTCTCGGTCGTGAGGTTAGGTTTAGTATAATTTCTGAAACTCTAAAAGTAATCACATGCACCTAATTTTAAAATCAGCAATCCTGTATCAATTCTTGCATACCAAAAGAAAAGCAATAATATTATTTTAGAAGCTGTCTGAAATTAGGGGGACACAATTTGTCCCTCGCCATCTTTCGTTTTGTCCCTTGCTGTCCCTCGTTTTCATGACTGAGTCCTGTATTATTTCTGAAAAGCCTTCATAAATAAGTTTAGTTTGGTTTTTGTATATCTAATCAAGTTCTAAACTAAACCACTTTTTCGGCATACCAAAATAAAATGGATTTTTTCTTTTCGCCAGCAATAAACTTTTTCTTAGAAGTGTACTTTACAGAACATTTTTGCGTATTTCCACAGATTTATGCCACAACGACAATGTATTGTCGCCGGACTATGTCTGATTTTCCTGTGCAAAGTTACTGCCTTCGCAAATGGCAAGAATCGTATCCTAAACAGACTGTAAATCAATAACAGCTTTCCACAAATCATAGATTTTGGTATTTCATTGATTTACAGTCTGTTTTTCTTGCATTATTGCTGCTATTTGCAGTGATGGATTGCACATAAAATCAATGAATAGTCCGGCGAAGCTAAATACTTCAAACGGAGGGAATAAAAAAACATTCAAAAACAGCAGAGTTATGGAATATACATCAGTTTCAGACATTTTAGTTAATAGAGAGGGTAACAATAGGAGTGAGGGTGTAACATTGGCAAATGATATACAAAATATCCTTTCTCATTTTTGGAACAGCATATCGTGTAATTTTGTTTTGAAGTCAGATGTTGAAGCACTTGTTCAAGATGCGGTCAATGTAATTAAGAACAAAATAGAGGATGAAAAAGAAATGCTGACTATTAGCGAAGCGGCAGAGTATCTGCAAATAAGTAAGGGCAGTGTGTATAAGATGACCTCCTCTCGTCAGATACCATTTTACAAGCCAGCCGGCAAGATGATATACATTCACCGCCAAGATTTAGTGGATTGGATAAAGAAATATCCATATAAATCCAAACAACAGATTGAAGCAGAGGCAACAGCTTTTTGCATGAGGCGTAAGCAACAATCAAATGTCGGAGATACACGTATAAGAACCACAGTTGTGGATTCAGATGTTAAAAGCCGAAACAAACAACTTGCAATGGAGATACGACAGAAGTATCAGTTAAGATGATTTTTGAATGGTTTTTACACAGTGTGTTCTCGCAATATGCTGTGTAAAGCTGTTTTGAGTGACAGCTTCCTCTTATATTTTTTAGGTTGCACGCTGCACTTCCTTTTATAATTTCCCCTTTTGTAAGAATGTATTTATGGGACTGTTATATCGTTCCAATTGAACTGTTGTAAAGAAAGTAAATTCTCTTTTCCACATCACTTTCGGGCTGGTTGAATAAGAATTGTGTCGCGAAGGTATATGTCCTGTCTTTCTTCTTCGCAAGGTCAAGCCTGTCGGTTCTTGCCAAAATCTCCACACTCGGTTTTTAACTGAGGTAGTATTTTGCCAATGAAGCCTTGCTGGAAGAGCCGGGACACCTTGCAAAGCGACATAATTTTAATCAAACCCGAAAGTAGCTGATGCTAACAGAGGGAAAAGTAATAAATCAAATCAAAAGCGATTATGGCAAATTATGCGACTAACATCTTCTACGCAAGTACGGAGAATGAGAAAGACCTTGATAAGGTGGAGAATTTTTTGGAAGACACATTTTGTGACTGTTACCTCGACAGGTCGGAAGACAGTATCGAGGGCGAGTTTTCGTCAAAATGGGACTATCCCGAAAAAGAGATAAACAAGATGATTTCTCTTTTGGAGGACAAAGACAAAATCTACATTCGAGTGCTGACACACGAACTATGTAACGAGTATGTGAACTTCCAAGTGTTCTCTAATGGAGAATGGTCATACCGATAACCCTTAAAAACTCACTGATTATGTATTACGAGGACGAACAAGATACGGACATTATCGGGTGCTTATGCACGTTACTGACTCCTTACAAGGGGCATACAGAGGGTGAAGTCATGGGAGACTACGGCAACGAGATAGTGGTAAGGCTCACCAACGGCAAGGAGGTGGTGGAATACCGGGATGAAGTGTTAATCTATGACTAATGGAGGATTGCTTTATGATGACACCGATAGCGACAAGGTTTGTGGATTGGAATATTCCCGAACTTTCAACCCTGCAAGACAGCAAGGTCTATCAGTTGAGACAACAACTAAATGATGGTGTTCCTATGTGCCGACAGCAGAAGAATTGGCTGACAAACAGCGTGAACAGCAATACCTATTTCAAAAGGTCAGTTCCACTTATGGGCTACCGCTTTGACTTTTCGGATGTGCTGAAACGTTTCTTTGTCAAGCAATATGGGCATATTGCAGAATACTATGCCGTTGATAAAACCTCATTGAGGGCATTCCTTTGTGGCAGGATTGATGAAATCATTGAAATAACCGATTAAAATAAAAATATTATGCTGTACGATTATAGACAAGAAAGTAAAACACCAATGCTTCTGACTTTGGCTAATGGCAAGACCATTGAGGGCGAATTTATAGACCTACGGATAGATACCAACACATTGCCCAAAGGTAAACTATGGTATCACATTCGGCATACGGACGATGATTGGACGGAACCTGCCTCATTGAAGAACGGTTGCGTGGTGGTCAATTTCTGCGGTACGTTCATTTGCGACCCCATCGACAATTTTCCTTGTGGACAGGAACTGGAGATAGCCGACTGGTCATATCTGGAATGATGACAGGCTTCAGGCGAATGGCAGCACGGAGAATGTTTCTCTATGTTGCCATTTCTGTTATTGACCAATATGCCATAAATGGCTATCGACTTTTATAATCCGGGCTTGTAGAAACAAGCCTGACTACCTTTTGTAAATTAGCATTATTCCGATGAAGCCGGCAATACACCTTTTATAGATACGACAGTTCATACTTCGCCAATGGCGACCAAGGCAGCTTTGTCCGGCGATAGCGGGACTTCTGCTTTTCTTTCCCTTTTGGGCATCCTTGTCTTGTCGGTCGTTGAAGTAGAAGGCGACTATTCTGATGCGGTTTTCGACTGTTCGTCAAGTCGGTCTGTTCTTCGGGGCGGCACACTCCACGGCAGAATGCTCTTGGTTGGCTTACGACATAAATGCAGGCATTGTCCAGCATCCACTTTTGGTGGCAATACTCGTTCCTCTCCGATCATACTTCTTCTTTTTCTTTTGGACTTACAGCCGGAGCGTTTATTCAAACTTGCATTTACGGACGGATGCTGTCCACTCACGAAGCCTTGCCCATTTGTTTTCATCAACCCGTTTCACAACCGCTTTTGGTCGTGTTATCATACATTTTTCCGTTGCAAAGTTAGTATGTAGCCGGGCACGGCTAAAGAGCCTTGGTCAATGGCGTAGCTTCACAAATCTTCCTTTATCGAGCCTGTGGTTTTGGCGGCTTGCGCTGACAAAAATAAAGCGTATTTGATTGCTATCCTTGTCGCAACCCTATACTGCACTCACTTATGTTGGCAGCGTAAAAATAATTTTAATAACAACTTAAAGCATTGTAATATGAAACAGATTGAGAACAATTTCGCAGTATCAGGATTCGTAGGTAAGGACGCAGAAATCCGTCAGTTTGCAAATGCAAGCGTGGCACGCTTCTCATTGGCAGTAAGTCGTCAGGAGAAGAATGGAGAGGAAACAAAGCGTGTTTCCGCTTTCATCAACGTGGAAGCCTGGCGTAACAACACCAGCACCGATTCGCTCACCCAGATAATCAAGGGCGTTCTGCTGACCGTGGAGGGCTATTTCAAACCCGAAGAGTGGACCGACAAAGACGGCGTAAAACATAATCGCATCGTCATGGTCGCCAACAAGTTCTATCCAACGCCTGACAAGGAGGAAGCTCCGGCAGAGCCTGAGAAGAAAACTAAAAAAGGCAAGAAGTAATTCCTGCCTCGCCTTAAAGAACAAAGCGGCTTCGGTCGCTTTTGTTTTTGCTTCGTAGATTTGCCTGTTATATTCTAATGGTTGCGCCCTTATACTTTTTCACCCTTCCCGTAAGCGGCTTCTTCTATTCTTTCTGAAGAGACTTGTTCGGTTGTGCAATGTTACACGTTGCTCCACTCTCGCAAGACTCTCCGACGGAAACGATCGATACAAAAAGATTTGCCAACCGCTCCAAGACTTCGTTTTATCCCGGTAGTCAAAACATTTTGTTGATTATCGGGCTTACAGAAGAAACTCGCTTACTGCCCACCCGAATATGCTTGGAAGATTTATGACAAGAGGGAAAATGTAATTGCTTATCAGTCCCCCTCTCGCTACCGACACTGTTGGACTGGCATCGGTTGAAAGCTATCCCAAAACTTACTATCTGTCTCTTCGGTAGTCGCTTTTACCCCATCCAACGAGAAGAGCCTTTACTATTTTAATGAATACCCAGAAAGCCAATAATACAATAATTGTTTCTCCCATACTGCTGTTATATTTTTGTTCTTGCTACTTGTAAAAGTACGAAAAAATCATAAGAAAAACAAATGTATTTAACTAAATATCAATGTGATAGGCTGAGTTGTTCGATCTCTTAATGCTACTATGCAATACCAAACAATTCAATCTCGAATATCAAGGTTGAACCACCCGGGATGCCTGGTTGCGAGAACTTGCCATATCCCATTTCTGCAGGAATGTATATCTCCCATTTATCTCCTATGTACATCTGTTGCATGGCCACAATCCAACCCTCAATCAGTTCGTTCAGACGGAAGGCAATCGGAGTGCCGCCCCGACTGCTGTCAAATTTCTTTCCGTTTATAGTCCACCCGATATAGTGGGCGGTGACGATACTGCGTGGTGTAGGATGCTTGTCATCGTTCTTCCCCTCACTGATGACTTTGTAATAGATACCTTTCGGGAGTGGCTTTACTCCCTCTTATTTGGCTTTCGCTTCCAGCCAATCCTTATTGGCTTGTATGTATTCTTTTTTGCTCATTTCTTTGCCAAACTCAATTGATAAATCTATAAAATTCGACTAAAGTTAATTATACATGAATTTACAAGGCATTAAAAGGTTCGTTTGATGACAGAGCTTTACTAATCAACTCTTTTATGTCTTGTTCTTCTTGTACTATTTTCGTTTCGTCCCACCGTTCTCCTTTCTTAATAGTATTCATCATAGATTTTAATTTGAGACTATAGGTCTTCATAGCTTTGGCATCACCAAAGTTTTCATATTTTGCTCCTGGAAGATTATTGGTGAATTTTGAATTCATACCCCTGCTGACAAGACACAAATTTCCAAAACTATGTAGATGGTTAAAATCCATTGGTTCTTTATCCGTTGGATGTTGTGGGTAGAAATGTTCAACAGAAGTTCTGTATGAAAACTCAAAGTCTGCATCATTAGTCTCTCTCAACAATAGGTAGTCGTAAAAGTTAAATACGAAATTCTCTACATGTTCTCCTTTTTGTGGATACTCGTCTATATTGATATTTGACCATAAAATGTCTTTGCTGTGGTTTACACTCTTTCCATTATTCTTGAATATAATAGTCTCAAATGGGACCTTTTTTTCAGGGACTGCTAAATATCTATCTAACATATATGCTTTTGACAAATTCCATAGATATTCAGCATATTCAGAAGCGTTTGTATTCCTATGATTATAGACATAGTATAAGCTGGCATTCATCCAGTGCTTATATACCTGAGTCGGTGCTGACACATGAAACATGGATAGGAGTGTAACTATATTACGGTTTTGTCCAGACCTATCATCTTCGGATTCAGTTTGTGAGAAGGTATCTTTGTAATAGTATTTATCTTTATCTGCTTTTTGTGGCGACAATTTCTTCAGACTCCATTTATCTTGTTTTCTTTTAATGATGTATCTGTCAAAGAGAAAACGTATATCAAGGAGTTTCATAATAAACTCTATGCTGAAACTAGCAGCGTCTCTTTCGCTTTTAACCACGCTTTTGAAAATCTTCGTCAATCTTTTGTCATCCAACACAACTTCTTTATTGTCTGGACGGATTATTTTTAGGGCATGGAGAAGAAAGTTGGAAAAAGTAATCAATGAATGGTAAGCTTCTGATTGGTCTTTGTCGGTGCCGTCTTCCCATGGCTTACTATAAGGTGTGTTGTTAGCAGCATCTACGAATAACCGCATTAAAGAATGATTCTTTTCATTACCAAGCACAGAATTTTTACTGTATAATGCAGCTAAATCTTTGAATGTGATTTTAATGCTTTCAGTGCCATTATTGTCAAATATTTGCTCTCTTGTGGTTTTGGAGAAATTCAGCTGAACATATCTATCCATATTTGAACAGGCTTCCCAAATCAGATTAAAAGCGGCCATAGCAGACTGATCTTCTTTAATTGGAGCCATAAGTTGTGCTTTCACAATTTCGTGTTGTTCAAGCTGCTCTCCCCTGGAGTTCATTATCTCGAAATAATGATTAAGGTTTGTGTCTTTTGGAACACTTATACGAAGAATGATTACCTTATTAAGTAGATAATCAATAAAACTTGAAACGGAAATTTCTTTGTCCTGACAAATTTTGTAAACAATGCTCCACGCTTTGTTATACACTGCCATAATATTTGCATTAACAACGCTATAATTGATAGCTTCGGGGTTACTGTGCAATGCAAATAACGTGAGGTTGGATTTTTCTCTATGGTCAAAAGAGAGATTTACCTTAGAATACCATGCTAAGTCATATTTTGAATAATTGTGTTTTAGTGCACATAAGAGTATTGTTATGGTTGTCGTTCTCTGTTGTCCATCAATTGTCTCGAAATACAAACTATTGTCCTTATGCCTTGGGAATACAATAAGGTTTCCTATGTAATAGTTATTAGCTGGTGAATCTTTCGCATAATCTGCTATATCCTGAATAAGTTGAGTTGTTTCGCCTACCCCCCAGGCATAGTTCCTTTGATAAATAGGTATGCGATATTCATTGCTGCTCAGCAATTCTTTTATGGTGAGTTCTTGTATATCGTTCATAATAATCAGAAATAGAGTTGTTTGATTTGAGAATCTGCATTTGAAGCTAATGATTCGATTTGCGGGGTCATGAGATTTATAATTTCATATGGGGATTGAGCATCACGAATAGTTTTGAACATAATGCCGTTAGTGGCACTATTGTCTATAGTTGGGAGCTGAACACTGTAGTGTATTAGGCGAATTTGATACACATATCTAAAGATTTTTCTCACTACCTTATTTATTTCAGCGAAACCAAATCTATCAACATAATAAATCAACAGGCAATTAAATAACTGCCGGACATAAATATCACCAGTACGATTCCTGTTAGAATAATTGTTTAACATTCGAACGATTTTATATGCTGATTTTTCATCTTCTGTTGAGTCATAATTTTTGTATTCATTTTCGTCTATGATTTTATTATACATGGCATCGTAGTAACGAATCATATCAAAAAACCGGCTCCCGTTAATACATATTTGATCTATCTGGAAAGGAAACTCCATTTTTGACTGGTCGATATTTCTAGATGGTTCATTGGCATAAAACGATGAGAAAAAATGACATATAATTTGCTGCATATAAAAAGGATATCGTTTATCTTCTAAAGATATACCCTTAAAAGCGTCAATATTGTCTTTTGTAAATTCCTTTCCACTGTTATTTTTGGCCCATCTTTTGACTCTATATAAAGTCAAGAACAATTCGACTAATCTTTGTGGATCAAGATCCTGCCATTTTGTGATGTTATCACTGTCTTTCTCGGAGAGTCTTTTGATTTCTCTAAGATGAAAAGCTTTCAATAGATCATGTGGCTCCAAGTCTTTTCCTCTTGCATTTTGAGAATCAAAAAATTGGAAAGCTTCAGATATTTCTGGTAGGCGAACTACAACAAACTGACATTTGCTTAAAAGAAAATCTAAAAAATTATCATCCAAATCATCCAATCTATCTTCAATAGCTATAAGGTTTTCTCTCACATGTCCAATTGAATGCTCGTTTGTAAATTCAGTACGTTTCCAAAATGTTTTAATTCTATCTTGTACTTCTTGATAAGGATTCTTGATCCTTATTTCTTTTTTGTTGAAAAGTTCGTACAAAATCAAAGAAAGAGTGACTATACGTTGTTGACCATCCACTATATTGTTCTCATGAAGAACAAGAGTACCAAGTCTATATTCTTCGCTATCCTTGAAATACAAAAGATCATTGATTAATTGATTGACATTCTTTACACCCCATTTATATGGACGTTGATATTCTGGAATTATGAAGTTATTGAAAGGTAATTCTTTAATTTTTAGAATGCCGTAAGTAAGCTTTTCTACTTGCATGCTATCGGCAGGTGGAAGAATCTCTAAATTTTCCATTTGCTGCATTATGACTTCTGCGTCTCCATGCTCTGCTGATAAAGGAGATAACACAGGGTCGAATATTTTAGATATTTTCTCAAAGCATTTGATGATATCGTCTGCAGACTGAATAGAAATATTGATTCTACACCGGCCTCTATTACGATTTCCCCATCTATGCCAACTTAGCTCTTGATGCTGATAAGATTCTTCAACTAACTCTCTCCAAATAGTATTATATTCATAACCGCTGAATTTTCCTTCGAGGTGTAATTCAACGTATCCTTGATAGTATTCGTAATGTATATCGATATCGTGGAGGATGGTCTCCAATTGGATGAAACGATTGTCGTGATAATGATTTGTTTCAGTCTTGTAGTATCTTCCAAGAAAGTAATCCTTTAGCTTGGGCTCAATTTCCTTTTTTAAGCTATCAGTAATTTTTAAATACTCCATAATTCTCATTAATATAACTTATTCCTCTTTCGGTTTACGTTTTCCAAGCGGCCCGCTGAACTTGCCTCGATTGAGTGAAACACCATATTTATTGAGAATGCGGAACACCGAACTGCGACTGTTGAATCCGCTCACTTTCCAGATGTCATCAATGGAATGCCCGTTATTGTACATCGCCACTATTGTCTTTTCACGCTCCGCCCTGCTAAGACTTTTCTCTTTGGTCGGCTGGTTGATATTCTGTTTCAGATGGATGATGTGGGCTGAAGCCTTGCGTAGCATGGCACATTCCTCCGGCAAAGAACCGAACATCTCCAGTACATCGGAGGCTTTTGTTTCCGGAAACAAATCCCCACGGCTGTCAATCTTGTCGTGAATGGAGACAATCCGAACCACCTTTACCCGGCAGAACTCGATGAATGTCGCCAGCTCACGGGAGCCACGCAGGGCATTACTGAATTTTGAGACAACCAACTCGTCCCCACGCTCCAGACTTGCCATCAGCTGTTTCCATTGAGGGCGCAGTTTCTCGTGTCCGTTCTCTTCCTCTATCACTTGTACACAGCCGTATTGCTCCATCCACTCCTTGTCAGTGTCGAAGCCGTCATAACCGGCTGCCTTGAATATGTAACCTACTTTTGCCATACTGATGTTCAATGCTAAATGATACCAACTGCAAAGGTACAAAGTTTAATCTGAATAAAATCATACTTACGAAAATAATTTGCAATAATTATACTCTGTATTTTCATTTGTTTTGCTCTTGTTTGTTTTGCCCATCATACTCGTAAGTATGAAAAGGAAAGTATATTAAAGTTTGATTATTAAGTATTATTATACAAACTTTTATACTTACCTTTGCAGCCATAAATCAATAATAATCGTATGTGCAAAGGCTTATTCAAAGTGAAATCAGAGAGAAAAATCAAAGGTGTTGATGTTATATCATACTTAAAAAAGCAATCCGTTCTTGCCAAAGGTATTGCCGTATGTTTTGCCATCTTTATATTGGCATCGTGCGGAAAAAATACGGATGACAGTATGTTTCAGACAAGTGAAAGTGCTGTCAATGCTTACAGAACCTATTTGTCCGATATGCGTAGTATGGAAACCCTTTCGACCGAACATTTGATAGAGGCTGTCAACGGTTGGCAGGCACTTCGGGATTCAGTCTTTGTCCGTATCGCCAAAGACACGGCAGACCATATCCACGCAAAGTATGAAACCACCATACAAATGTTGCACGATTCCTTACAAACGGAGTTCATACGCCTGGCTAATTCAACCCCAAAAACATTCAAGGATGTATTGCTCATCAAGGAACGGACTTCCCCATACAGGCAAGATGCGGAACTGGCACAAGCGGTTGCGACAGCAGAATCGTTCTTCGACTCGTTGAATTCGATACCGCTTTACCGAAAAACGACAAAGAATATCGTATCTGTTTATAAGACCTTTCTTGCCCAAACTCTAAAATCCGGAATAAACAGCAAAGATGAGATGCTTGACTTTATAAGAGAAGAAGACAGGCTGTTCCGTTCATTCCTTGCCCATCTTCCGGAACTTGCAGATGCCGACCTTTCTGCCATTACAGGCGACACGGAGCAATGTTGCCTTTCGGTGTTTCAGTCGGCAGAGGACGGCAAGTTCTCTTACCGGGATGCCCTGATATATTTCGCCAAACGTACCGACCGAAGAATCGTCTTCAATGCGTTGGTTTGCAGGAATGACATCAACCAAGACAAGGTCAAGACGGATGCACAGGCACGTGCGTATGTGTGGATGCTGTTGCAACCCTACATAGCATTGGACGATTTCAGTATGGCTGTGCTGTCCGATAAGGAAAGGGTGTCATTGCATGGTGTGGCAGAACAGATGCCCTCTATGATAGCCAGACTAAACAAGATTATCGGTACTGACAATGACCAATGGGAAACTTTGCCGGAATTGTTTATCAAAACCATGATCACTTCCATTTAAAAACAGAAACAAATAAAAACTACAACGATATGCTACAACTCTTTTACAATGACTTTCTCTCCTTCGTGCCGCTCCAGCTTCCGCAACTATTGGATGTTACCACGATGGAGCAACCGCAGTTCTATGACGATTATGTCCTGCTCTCTTTTCCGCTTGCGGAACAATACGATCTGGAAGAAGTAATGGATATGTTGGAAGATGACATGGAGCTGATAATCCTTTACCACCATATTCAGACAGGGGCTACCAACTTCGGCAGCAGTACTTGTGCCTACTCCAATCCTACTTTCGGGCAGATGTTCAAGATGAATGCAAGAGTAACAGATACCGGCAAGGTTGACCGCATTGATGTGACCATCTATGATTCCTTAGAGTTCATGTGTTCAGACATCTGTCTTGACCTGAAACTCCACGAACAGGGCGGTTACTTCAAATATCGCAAAAATAAGGAAGAATTGCTCGCGGAGTTTATATGAGACGGACGATATACCTGCAAATGCTTTATCTTATAGATATGCACAAGAGTTGGATTGCCTTGGATGGCAGTCGCAGTTATGCGCCACGTATCATCTTCAAGCGTAGCGGGGCACTTCTATGTACATTCCGCACCATTCGTCTTCGGGCAATCTATAAACACAATGGCTATGAGCGCGGCACGAAATGGAGCATATCCGAATACGAACTGGACAGGGCACTGGCAGTGTATCGCAAGCGGAATCCCGAAGTCAAGGCCCGCCTGAAAAAGGGAGCGTTCTATATGGAAGCCAAAGATGTCAATGCCATTGTGGAGCTTGCCACATACGGTTTGCTCAAACTGGAACTGTCAGAATTTCCATTATACAAACAACGTTGATTATACAATACCCATTTATTATGATTTGGATTATCATTGAATTTATTTTCCCGGCATTGCTCATTGCATTGCCCTTGTCATTGTACAGAAGCAACCGCCTTTTTATGGCAAAGTTCTATTTAAGGATGACGGCAAGCGGGAACGCACGCAAACTCTATGTGCGCTGTATGCTCATACTTATTCTCCTGTATCACTATATCTATGCAGGCGGACATTTCGGAGAATGGGGCATCCTGGTATCTACCATCCTGTGTGCCATTCTGTTCCCGTTCAAACGTGCGGACAAATGGTTGGCCGGACTTCACGAGGAACAGAAGCGTTTCTTTCTGGCGGCACTGCTCGCATTGGCAATTTGTGCAGTACCGCATCTGCACACCACAGCCGTTACGCTTGGCTTTCTTCTTTTGGCTGCCATGTTCTATCCCTCTTGTAACGTGCTGTCAAAATGGGAAGATGAAGAAACCAAGAAACAATGGTGTAAGAATCCCAGAACATTGTCCGAATACTACTATTGACATCATCACGCAATGCTGCCATGAATAAGTGGATAGTGGCAGTGGACTCGAATCCACAGATAGTCAAATTAAAAAACGACCGAAATGACGAAAGACAAGAATAGATGTGCCAATCAGATATTGGCGGATATGGAACTCTTCGACTTCCTCAAAGAGAAAGTCGGAGAAAGAAAGACGAAGACCGGTGCCTACCACGACCTGTTGGAAAAGTGTGTGGCAGGATTCGTAGTCCCTTTCCTCAAGAATCACGAATACGTGTTGCAGGCTGACCAATGCCATGTGACCATTTCCGACCTTGCATCGGAATGGCATTGGCACAGGGCTACCGTCAGGACATTCCTCGACAAGTTGGAGGATATGGGGCATATATATCGTACACGCTTTGCCAAGAGTGTGGTCATTACAATGGTGTTCAACAAAACCGGCATTGGCAATTCTACTACCACTTATAATGGTCAAGCGGAGATTCGACCTGCCGATGAGTTTGATGCCGCTCTATCCAAATGGATAACCGGCAATTTGACAGACTCACAGATGGGTGATATATGTGAACAATACTACGTAAGTCGGTTGAAAGAGATTGCCGACAATTCTCCTGTTGGTGGCTCTGGAAGCCAAACGTCTTCAAAGGACAAATCAGCAGATGAACTTACCCGGACATTGGTTCAGCGCATAGCCGTTGCCGGACTGAAGCGAACCATACGAAACTCACGCTTCGACAACCCGACCGCTTTTATCGATTTCTTCCACTTCGAGCTGGGGGATGACTGGTCTTCTCTTTTGGCTGCATCCAAGATGACCGCCAAGATAATCCTCGACGGTGAAAGTGAGGTAACGGGCGCAAGTTCCGATGAGATAGAGATCCTTGCCACGCTCAAAGAACCGTTCAAGGCTCTATGGGCGAAGTGCCGGGAAGACGATTCGGACCTTTTATAGGCTTTACAACAGTTGTTGTAAGTTTCTACCAGATTGTATAACCACGGACAAGCCGTGATACCCTACGCTTATAGGCTTGCCATTCCAAGCGTGCAGCAGTGCTTGCACGGTGACCAAACAGAGGGAAGTAAGGGTAGCCTAATACCCCAATAGCATAAAGCTATCGGGAGAGGTGCCCGGACAAGCAGCAAGCTGGGGCAAACAGGATGTCCGAAAAACAGAAAAGAGAATATGGCAAATGCAAAGCAGGTGATGGATTTCCGACCATCAAAAGGCATAACCACAGCACAAAGCAACGAACACCAACGCAGGTGGACGGAAAAAGGCTGGGAGCGTGCCGTGTCGGTCGGGAACTATGATCCGACAAGAGAACATTTGAATTTTGAGATAAGGGCAGGTAAGGTCTGCCCTATAGATAAGACACGGAGCATCCCGGAAAGAATGTCCGATAATTTGTTGGCGAGAGGAATCAAAGACCCAAATGCAGGTTTGGCAGAGCCACGTTTCCGCACGGTGGTCAATTTTATTTTCGGAGGTTCACGTGAACGTATGCACGAAATAGCTTTCGGCAGTCAGATTGTAAATTTTGATAAGGGAGCGGACAATTCCCATGTCGAGAGGTGCAAGGATATTGAAGAATGGGCCAAGGACGTCTATTCATTCGTTTGTGGCAAATATGGAGAGGAGAACATTGCAGCTTTTATCGTACACATGGATGAACTGAATCCCCATGCGCATTGTACCTTGTTGCCAATCCGTGACGGCAAGTTTGCATACAAGCAGATTTTTGCAGGAAAGGACAAGTACGAGTTCAGCGCACGGATGAAGCAGTTACATAGCGACTTCTCAGAAGTGAACAAGCGTTGGGGAATGTCACGTGGTAGCAGTATATCCGAGACCGGCGCAAAACACCGCACCACCGAAGAGTACCGCCGACACCTTTCGGAAGAATGTACCAATATCGAAGAACAGGTTGTCCAACATAAAAAAGCACTGTCCGACTTAAAAGTGGAAATCAGTCTGGCAGAACGCAGGGTAAAAGGCTTGACCTCAATGGTGGACAACCTCAGAAAGGCGAAAGCGGAAAAGGAATACCAGTTGTCGGCATTGGAGCGCACCCTTCAATCCCATCAGGGAGATACGGCTGCCATTATAGCAGAGAGGGATCGGTTGGAAAAGGAACTGGCTTCTATCCAAACGAAACTGGAAGACAAGCAGGATAAGCTACGGACGGCTGACCAACAACTTGAAGCCCTTAAAAGGGACATGGATGCCATTGGCGAGCGCACGGAGGAGTTGAAAGGCGAAGCCTATAAGTACATCCGTGAAATCCATTCCAACGTGGATGTGCTGCTCAAAGATGTAATGTTGGAAACATTGGTCAGGGAGCACTCGGCACGATTGGGAGAAATGGGACTTTCCGAACAGTCCCGATTTGACGGTTCATTACTGCAAAGCCTGACGGAACAAGGATCGGAAGTGATGCACTGCGCCACGCTTCTGTTTCTCGGAATGGTCAATGATGCCACTACTTTTGCCGAAACGCATGGCGGTGGTGGAAGCTCCAGTGACCTTAAATGGGGACGGGACGATGACGAGGACAACCGGGCCTGGGCAAGACGGTGTATGATGATGGCAAGCAAGATGATGTGTCCGGCTTCCGGCAAAAAGCAGAAACGATAATCGGCAGGAGGTAGTTTCCTGCATCGGATGTGAAATCTATAATAACAGAAAACGTATGAGAAATAAAATAGTATTTGTAATGGCAATGGCAGGAATGTGCTGCACACTGCAAGCGAAGGCGAATGTACAACCTGTCCCACAGGATAGTGTACACTATGAATCCTATATGGAGAAGGAACTGATGTTTCAAACCGCAGAGCCGACTTATCACAAGGGAGTGCTGGTAACTTCACCATGGAACGGCAACTGGTTTGTCAGTCTGCAAGGTGGTGCAAGTGCTTTCATCGGCAGACCGATTGGCTGTGCTGATTTGTTTGACCGGGTACAACCATCGTTATCCGCATCAGTCGGCAAATGGTTCACTCCACAGATCGGGGCAAGAATCGGGTATGGAGGTTGGCGGTTCAAGGACTGCAACCTTACTGCCAATGACTATCATCATTTCCACGCCGACCTGATGTATAATGTCCTTGGCGGACTGTATGCAAAGAAAGAAAATCCACGTTGGGGCATTGTTCCATACGTTGGCCTTGGAATGATGTATAATCCTCAGAACGGTCAGAAACCATTTGCCATTTCTTATGGCATACAAGGGCAATACCGCATCTGCAAACGGCTGGCAGCATTGCTGGAGATTGGCAATGCTTCCACTTTCCAAAACTTTGACGGATATGGGGAAGCCAACCGCTTCGGGGACAATATGCTCTCCGTTTCTGCCGGACTGTCTTTCACGATTGGAAAGGTCGGGTGGAAACGAACCGTTGATGCGACTCCTTATATTCGGCAAAACGAGTGGTTAGTGGAATATGCTTCGGAGTTGTCGGAAAGCAACCGCAGGTACATTGGTCAACACGACAGGGATATGCGTACCTTGAATGAACTGAAGAAAATTTTGGATATTGAAGGATTGCTTGAAAAGTACAGCCGGCTGTTTGAAGACCATGAAAATTTAAGCAGTGGTTATCCTAAAAATGATTACAGCGGACTGAACTCGCTCAGGGCAAGGTTGAAGAACAGGCGTTGGGATGGCAAGTCGCCTTTGTCCAATGACAGCCTTGCGGTTTGTTCCGGAATTGCCAATGTGAATGTAGATGATAGTGGAAATTCAAATGAAGTCCAATCGGACAATCTTGCCAAAGCTCAGGAATTGACAAATATGGGCGGAGACAGCATTGCCACCTATAACCACTCGGATTATCTGTCCTTTATAAACTCCGGCAACGAGTGCATCGGTTCTCCCGTTTATTTCTTCTTTGAACTCGGCACAGCGAAGTTGACAGACAAGTCACAGTCGGTCAATCTTGATGAACTGGCACGTGTCGCAAAGAAATACGGATTGTCGGTTACTGTTGTAGGTGCGGCTGATGCAGCCACAGGGGCTGCCGATGTAAACGACAGGTTAAGCATATCGAGAGCCGATTATATTACCACAGAATTGGTTAAGCGAGGACTGGCAGTTGATGTGATTACCAAGGTCGGCAAGGGAGGAATCTCAGATTACAATCCTACCGAAGCCAATCGACATACCAAAGTATTGCTTTATATGAAATAGAACACAAAAGATACTTTTTGCTTCATGATTTGAATTGGGAGAGCCTGTCCGTGATGGATCGGCTCTCCTGCATTATAAAGTGCATTATCCTAACTTTTGTATTTCACTCCAATAGAAGAACGCTTCTGCATTTGTCTTCTTAAATTTGTTCAACTTAGTTGATAATGGAGGTTGTATCGTTGTGTTGATTAATAAATTCGCTTCGGACGGATTATAATGTTTTACCTCGTGTATTCCTTTGCCGATAAGTTTAGCGAGATAGGCGGCTTTTGAAGCATTTGTGATAGCACTTTCCAAAGTATAGACTTCACTATGAATAAAGCCACGCACTTTTTTTATTCCATCTTGAATCATGTCAAACTCTTCTTGATTATCTTGTCCACGCATTACGATACATTTAGCCGTATCATAAATATCATCCAAAACTTTTTGAATTGCATCAGGACTCTCACCTCTGTATTGAAGTTCAACCATCGCAAACTTATTGAATGTCTCTGTTGTAATGGACAAGTCATTGACAATATCGAAAAGAGATGCAATGTCAAATAGTTGTTTGCATATTTCCATTGAGCAATTCTTTTCTCCTTTGAAAAAAGGAATCCCGGTCGTGTGAGGAGCAAATGCAGTTAATTTATCGCCAAGCAAATCCTCTTTACTTGGTAACTTTACAATTATGGGGTCTCCCTCTGTTTTTAACAACCGGCTTTGAATAGGAAGTTCCACTACATTTGCATAATGAATTTCCTCGAATAATACATCCAACAAAATCTTATCCTGACGTCCTCCTGCCGGATATGCCACTTGGTAAAAGAATTTGGCGTGTTGTTTCGGAATATCGGTACGAGAGATACGCTCTACCAATTTGACCTCTCCAAAGCCATATTCTTCGGAATACTTTTCAAGATAATCTTCAATTCTTGTTCCAGGAGGACATATTATATCAATATCGATAGAAAGTCGTTTGCCTGTATCAAGATGAAGCATTAAGGACGAACCTCCCTTGAACAAAAATGGGCAACCCGATCGAGCCAATGCTTCCAACAATGAGAATGCACGGATTGTTTTCTCAACGAGGGTTATATCTTTTATCTTATTGTCTTTGGCGACTTGTTCTATCCAAGACAAAGTCCTGCTATCGGGATGTATCATATATTGATTGTATTGATAATTTGTTCAACTTTTTGTTTTCGGTTGCGACGTGCCGCATATCTCAATAACCTTGTTTTTTTGATTGCATAGTCAGAGAATGCGTTTGAATATATAGTATATAATTCATTGCCTTGAAGATGTTGTAGTTCTTTGTCAGATATGGCATCAACAAGCATTTTCTCCAATGTGGGAACGGGACAGCCATTTATAACATCTAATGGAGCCTCTTTAACAAGAGGGCGGACAATAATTAAGTCTCTATTTGTAATGTATCTGTCCACATCTTCTTGGGACGGATTCAAGAAAATAGGGATTTCTGATTCGACGTTTTGTAATGACATAAAAACAGATTCCATCGCTTCCCTTTCAACATCTACTAATGTGGTTCTTACCGCAGGTACATGTAGCATCATTGATGCAAATACAGACGGTTGCCATATACAATAGTCGATGAAAGGAAATTTTTCTTTTATATGCTTGTTGAGTGAAAGCATAAATTCGTTTGGTTCATACAAAAATTCATGCTTCAAATCTTCATTTAATTTATATTTCCCGTATGAAACCCTAATGATTTTGTTTTCTGCAATCATCCTATTCAAAAGCACAACAAGAGACCCTTCTGATATGTTTTTCATACCAGATCGTACCACATTCAACAAGTCTTTTCTTGTGAATATGCCATCTTGTTTCTTAGCAATATCTATTATTTGATTTACAGCAGTCATTATTGCTTTTTTAATTATACTGCAAAGTTATAACAAATTTGGCATATAACAATGTAGTTTGCCATTTTTGTTATACTGTAGTAAGATAATGCTGTGAATGTTATAACAATTTTGGCAAATATACATCAAATTTGCCGTTTTGTTATATTTTATCCTGTTTTATAATTCCTACTACCAGACCATTATACCTGTTTCTATTATCACAATACTGTGAGCTTCTCCGGCTATTCTTGTCGGCTCCATTTTCCTTTGCAAAGGTACTGCGGCGAGGGAACGCCAAGTACCGATTCTCCGATTGGCTCCACTAATGCCTTGTGGACTTGACGACAACTTTCCACAATTTCCGGCAGGCTGAAATTGGGTATTTCATCAACTCCTCTGGCATTTACTTGTCTTATCCCTCTGTAGTCCACAGTCTCTGAATGCACGTAAAATTCAGATCCCGACAAGAAAGCGATAAAGGCTTCAAAATAAGGGAAAAGAAAAAACAAAAGTTCAACGATTAAAACAGACAGATTATGCACAGCAAGATTTTTCAAATCACAGAAGAGAGACCTCTAAAAGACAACATCCTGAACGACTGCACCCTTGAACAAGGAGACGGACACTATTATGACTATTGCTCGGAGATTGACGAGGAAGAGCGTAAATCACACATTGATAATCTGATAAACAACATTCTGCCCAAAGGGATGTTTGAGCTTGTTTCAGATGATACAATCTGTTACAATGGCGGTGCGGACAAATGGAAAGAGGAATTTGTGGCAACCTTGCAAGAAAAGGCGAAAGCCGTTACCACAGAAAACTGCACTCTTTGGATTGGCGAGGTGTACCAACTTGAAAAGTACCTCAAAAATCCGCTTGATACCGCCTATCAGTTCTATATGGACGAGCAGTGTATCAACGGAGCTGCCGAACAATCTTACGAGTTTCTGCGAGTGGTAAGCCAATTAGAGCCAGGAACATTGCTGTATATCGGTGGAGTGATTGACTATCATTTCTAATGCTATGAGAACACGAAGAATGACCAAAGAGCAGGGAGAACGCTGTAATATCAGCCGATTTCCCAACTTCCATAACACAGGCAGTGTCAAAGGAATGAAGCGATTGTATTATGGTAAACAGGCATTGTTGGTAAGGTGCGGAGCATACATCTACAATGTTTCAAGTGAGCCAAGTATTTATTATCAAGCAAAATAACAGACGATATGAAAGGAACAGAACAATTCAAGCAGACCATAAAGGCATATTTGGACGAGAGAGCCAAGACGGATGAACTCTTTGCCGTGTCGTATGCCAAAGAGAACAAGAATTTGGACGATTGCATCACATTTGTACTCAACCAAGCAATGGCTATATGCAAAGAGGGCGGTTGTGGAATGACCGACAATGAGGTTTATTCTCTCTGTACCCACTATTATGATGAAGACAATATAGAGGTGGGTAAAGCCGTCAACTGCGGTGTGATAGTCAATCATAGGGTAGAACTTACTCCCGAAGAGCAAGCCGAAGCGAGGGAAAAGGCACTCAAAGCCTATCAAGACGAGGAACTGCGGAAGATACAACAACGTAACAGCAGACCCAAGCCAACCCAGAAAGCAACGAAACAGGAAGTTACCCAACCATCACTATTTGATTTAGGACTATGAGAGCCAAGACGAGATTACAGCACAAGGTAGTAACCGCCAATGAGCGGTTACTGCCACTGACCGAGAAGCAAGAGTTATGGGCATTTCGCCATTGCTTAAATCATTATGCGTTCCGTACCAAAAGCGGTATGACCACCTGTATGGATTGCGGACACCAATGGAGCGAGACCAGAGAAAAGACCTGCCGTTGCCCTCGCTGCGATACAAATGGAAAATCCAGTGTAAGCTGCCCCCTAAAACCAAGCGATTCTGCCCCCTTGTGC
>ENA-OZXC01000093-OZXC01000093.1-human-gut-metagenome-genome-assembly--contig:-NODE-93-length-27786-cov-7.145397_pt1 | contig 27786 bp, 20 predicted proteins | sample MGYA00244849_ERZ654083 | MGnify/ENA primary metagenome ERZ654083 (study PRJEB26926, sample SAMN06164956) | human gut metagenome | biome: ENVO:00009003; feature: ENVO:2100002; material: ENVO:00002003...
CGGGAGTAAATTCCACCACCAAATGGGGTGGTGGAATTTAAAATTTCATTTTTGGAAAGCAAATTTAATGTAAAAAACACTGGAAATAGTGGATTTGTTGTGTTATAATTATCCAATGACTGGGTTTAGCAGTTTATAAAGCATGCCCACATTACATTTGATGTACATACCATTCATATATATTTTTAAGGAGGATAACGATTGACATGAGTGTACAGGTTGAGAATTTAGAGCATAATATGGCGAAGCTTACTATTGAGGTAGCAGCTGAGGAATTAGAGAAAGCATTGGATTCTGCATATCAGAAGCAGAAGAAACAGATTAGTGTACCTGGATTCCGTAAAGGAAAAGTGCCAAGAGCTATGATTGAGAAAATGTATGGAGCAGGTGTGTTCTACGAGGATGCAGCAAACATTCTTATGCAGCAGACATACGCAGGTGCAGTTGACGAGAGCGGTGTTGACATTGTTTCACGCCCAACAGTTGAGGTTACTCAGATTGAGAAGGGACAGCCTTTCATCTACACAGCAGAGGTTGCTGTAAGACCTGAGGTTACTCTTGGCAAGTACATGGGCGTTACAGTTACAAAGATCGACACATCAGTTTCTGATGAAGAGGTTGACGCTGAGCTTGAGAACCAGAGAAACAAAAATGCAAGAACAGTTACAGTTACAGATCGTCCTGTAGCAGAGGGAGATACAGCAGTTATCGACTTTGAGGGATTTGTTGACGGAGTAGCTTTCGAGGGTGGAAAGGGTGAGAATCATCCATTAGAGATCGGTTCACACACATTCATCGATACATTCGAGGATCAGTTAGTAGGAAAGAACACAGGCGATGAGGTTGAGGTCAATGTAACATTCCCTGAGAAGTATCAGGCAGCAGACCTTGCAGGAAAGCCGGCTACATTCAAGGTTAAGATCAACGAGATCAAGGCTAAGGAGCTTCCTGAGCTTGATGATGAGTTTGCACAGGATGCAGCAGGTGTTGATACATTAGCTGAGTACAAAGAGGAAATCAAAAAGAACCTCACAGAGAAGAAAGAGACAGAAGCTAAGAAGACTAAAGAGGATGAGGCTATCCAGAAGATTATCGATAAGTCAAAGATGGATCTTCCGGAGGCAATGATTGAGACTCAGTGTGAGACAATGGTTGAGGAGTTCGCTCAGAGAATCGCACAGAGCGGTCTTACAATGGAGCAGTACTTACAGTTCTCAGGCATGACAGTTGACCAGCTTAAGGATCAGGTTCGTCCTGAGGCTACAACACGTATCCAGAGCAGCCTTGTACTTGAGCAGATTGCCAAGGAGGAGAACATCGAGGTTACTGATGCAGATATCGATGCTGAGGTAGAGAAGATGGCTAAGGCATACGGCATGGAGGCTGATAAGCTTAAAGAGTACATGGGAGATGCTGAGAAGGAGTCTATGAAGAAAGACATTGCTATCACAAAGGCCGTAGATCTTATCATGGACAACGTTAAAGAGCGTGCAAAGGCAAAGAAAAAGGCTGATGCAGAAGAGTCTACAGAAGAATAAGATTTTTGAATCAAGATTTGATGGACTGGCTCAGAAGCCTATTTTCTGAGTCGGTCTTTTGAGCTTTTATAAAGGAGGTATTTTATATGAGTTTAGTACCATATGTCATTGAACAGACCAGCAGAGGAGAGCGCAACTACGACATTTACTCCAGATTATTAAAAGATCGTATCATTTTCCTTGGAGAGGAAGTAAATGAGACAACAGCCAGCCTTGTTGTTGCCCAGCTTTTATTCCTTGAGTCTGAGGATCCGAATAAGGATATCCACCTTTACATCAATTCACCGGGTGGAATGGTTACAGCAGGACTTGCTATTTACGATACTATGCAGTACATCAAGTGTGATGTTTCAACAATCTGTATCGGTCTTGCAGCAAGCATGGGAGCTTTCCTTCTTGCAGGCGGTGCAAAGGGCAAGAGATATGCTCTTCCAAATGCAGAGATTATGATTCATCAGCCATCGGGCGGTGCAAAGGGTCAGGCTACTGAGATTCAGATTGCTGCAGAAAATATTTTAAAGACAAAGAAGAGATTAAACGAAATTTTAGCAGCCAATACAGGCAAGCCATACGAGACAATTGCAGCTGATACAGAGCGAGACAACTATATGTCAGCACAGGAAGCCGCAGAGTATGGTCTCATAGATAGTGTAATAACAAACAGATAATCAGAAGTTAGATGAATTTAAGAGGGTACCCCATATGGGATGCCCTCATGCAATAAAAGGAGTTAATAATGGCAGGAAAAAACGACGGAAAGATTCGCTGCTCATTTTGCGGTAAGACACAGGACCAGGTAAATCGTTTGATTTCCGGACCTAATGGAGCTTTTATCTGCGATGAGTGTATAGATATATGTGCCGAGATTCTTGAGGAAGAAGGCGTAGAGGGCCATGAGGACAAAAGCAGCGCTAAGGATGATATAAATCTTGTTACTCCGGAGGAGCTTAAGGCGTTTTTGGACGATTATGTAATAGGACAGGACCAGGCAAAGAAGGTGCTTTCGGTTGCTGTTTACAATCACTATAAGAGAGTTCTGGCAGGTGATACATCAGATGTAGAGCTTCAGAAGAGTAATATTCTCATGCTTGGACCTACAGGCTCAGGAAAGACACTTCTTGCGCAGACACTTGCCAGAGTGATAAATGTTCCATTTGCTATCGCTGATGCTACAACACTTACAGAGGCAGGATACGTAGGTGAGGATGTGGAGAATATCCTATTAAAGCTTATTCAGGCGGCAGATTATGATATCGAGCGTGCAGAGCATGGTATCATTTATATAGATGAGATAGATAAAATTACAAAGAAATCAGAGAATGTCTCAATCACCAGAGATGTGTCAGGCGAGGGTGTACAGCAGGCTCTTTTAAAGATTCTTGAGGGCACAGAGGCATCTGTACCGCCACAGGGCGGAAGAAAGCATCCGCAGCAGGAGCTTATTCCTATTGATACTACTAATATACTTTTTATCTGCGGTGGAGCATTTGATGGTCTGGAAAAAATTATCGACAGCCGTATGGATACATCATCTATAGGCTTCAATTCAGATGTAAAGTCAAAGACAGAGCTCAATGTAGGAGAGGCGTTTAAGCATGCACTTCCACAGGATTTTGTAAAGTTTGGATTGATTCCTGAGTTTATCGGACGTGTACCTATTACCGTTTCTCTCGAGGCACTCGACAGGGATGCACTTATCCGTATACTTAAGGAGCCTAAGAACTCGCTTATCAAGCAGTACACCAAGCTTTTTGAGCTTGACGGAGTAGGTCTTGAGTTCACAGACGATGCAGTAAATGCCATCGCTGACAAGGCACTTGAGAGAAAGACAGGAGCCAGAGGACTTCGTGCCATCATGGAGGCTGTTATGCTTGACCTTATGTATCGTATACCGTCAGACAAGAGCATCAGCAAGTGCGTAATCGACAAGGATACAGTTGAGGAAAACTTAAAGCTAGATGGTGAGTGTGTGCCGGAGGCATATATCGAGGAAAAAGCGGCATCATAAGTACATGGCGGTATTTTACAAAAGATACAGCATCGGATAATATAAATTGCACAGCGGTTTGTTATGCCCTGCTGTGCAATAATACAGGAGATATAAGTGGAAGAACAGATTATGAATATGCCTGCAGTAGCGCTGAGAGGGCTTACTATTCTGCCGGGGATGATTGCCCATTTCGACATCAGCAGAGAGCGCTCTCTTCGTGCTGTCGAGGAGGCTATGGAGCAGGATCAAAAGATTTATCTTGTCACACAAAGGAATGTGGACAGTGAGGACCCGACTCAGGAAGACCTCTATCAGATGGGTATTGTTGCTGATATAAAGCAGGTTGTCAGATTACAGAATGATGTTGTGAGAATACTTGTAGATGGAATAAGCCGGGCAGCATTGCTTGGCTTTACCGGTAATGAGAAGTACCTTGAGGCAGAAATCTGTTATTGTGATAGTAATGCAGACAGCCTGCCGGAGGATCTCAGGGAAGCCATGCTTCTCGGAGTCAGAGAGGCTTTTCACAGATATGCGGCAGTCGTCGGCAAAATCAGCAAGGAGCTTATCAGACAGATAGATCAGTATGAGGATCTTGAAAAGCTCATTGATTATGTAACCAACAATCTGCCGGTGTCATATGAGCTTAAGCAGCAGGTGCTTGAGGCAGAGGATATCAATGACAGATATCAGGTTATAGTATCATTACTTCTCTCCCAGGTGGAGGTTATTTCCATAAAGAATGAGCTTCAGAAAAAAGTAAAGGTTCGTGTGGACAAGCATCAGAAGGAGTATGTGCTTCGTGAACAGCTTGGTGTGATACGTGAGGAGCTGGGCGAGAATGCTGACTCGGAGGCTGATGAATATGAGAAAAAACTATCTGAGTTAGATGCGCCTGACTACGTAAAGGAAAAGACGAAAAAAGAGATAAAGCGCTTTAGAAATATGAGCAGCAGCTCATCAGAGAGCACAGTTGAGAGAGGCTATATAGAGACTGTACTTGAGCTTCCGTGGAACAAGATGTCTGTGGACAATAAGGATCTTGACCATGCAGCACAGGTGCTTGATGATGATCACTACGGATTAAAGGATGTTAAGGAGAGAATACTTGAGTTTCTGGCAGTCAGAAACCTGACAAGCAAGGGAGAGAGCCCTATAATTTGTCTTGTAGGTCCTCCGGGAACAGGAAAGACAAGCATAGCCCGTTCAATTGCGTCTGCACTGGAGAAGAAATATGTGCGTATTTCTCTTGGTGGTGTGCGCGATGAGGCAGAAATCCGTGGACACAGAAAGACATATATCGGCGCTATGCCGGGTCGTATAGTAAATGGCTTAAGACAGGCAGGCGTTTCAAATCCTCTCATGCTGTTGGATGAGATAGATAAGGTGTCAAGTGACTACAAGGGTGACACATCAGCCGCTCTTCTCGAGGTGCTTGACAGTGAGCAGAACTGCAGATTCAGGGATCATTACATCGAGATGCCTGTGGATTTGTCGGAGGTGCTTTTTATTGCAACGGCAAATGAGGTTTCAGGCATTCCAAAGCCGCTTCTTGACAGGATGGAGCTTATTGAGGTGTCAAGCTACACTGAAAATGAGAAGTTTCACATAGCAAAGGAACATCTGGTTGAGAAGCAAAAGAGCAAAAACGGAATTAAAAAGGAACAGCTTACGATAACAGACTCTGCCCTAAAGGATATTATAAGGCTGTACACCAGAGAGGCCGGAGTCAGAAGCCTTGAGAGGACTATCGGCAAGCTGTGCCGCAAGGCTGCCAGGGAAATCTTTAAGGACAGCGAAGCTGTTGTAAAGGTTACAAAGACCAATCTTAAGACGTATCTGGGCAATCCGAAGTACAGTCCGGAGAAGAAAAATGATCACGCAGAGGTTGGAATCGTTAGAGGCCTGGCATGGACCAGCGTGGGCGGAGTCACACTCGAGGTCGAGGTGAATGTGCTGCCGGGCAAGGGTGAGCTCGTGCTCACCGGTAAGCTTGGCGACGTGATGAAGGAGTCGGCACAGGCGGCACTTAGCTATGTGCGCTCAATAAGCGAAGGATATGGCATTGATGCAGAGTTTTACACGAAGCATGATATCCATATACATATCCCGGAGGGCGCAGTGCCAAAGGACGGACCATCTGCAGGTATCACTATGGCGACAGCCATGCTCTCAGCCATTACAGACAGACCTGTCAGGGCAGATGTAGCCATGACGGGCGAGATAACACTGCGCGGCAGGGTGCTTCCGATAGGAGGACTCAAGGAAAAGCTGCTTGCAGCCAAAGTAATCGGAATAAAAACAGTGTGTATTCCAAAGGATAATGAAAAGGACCTGGAGGAGATTTCAAAAGAAATAACAGACGGCATGGAAATCGTGCCGGTGGAGAGATTTTCACAGGTGGAGAAGATAGCATTTGTAAAATAAGAATGAGGAAGAGATTATGGTAATTAAAAGTGTTAATTTAGAGACAGTTTGCGGAATTACAAGCACAATCCCTGACAATGAGTATAATGAAGTGGCATTCGCCGGCAAGTCAAATGTAGGCAAGTCGTCACTGATCAACGCACTCATGAACAGAAAGTCACTTGCCAGGATCTCTTCACAGCCCGGCAAGACACAGACCATCAATTTTTATAACGTCAATGACGCCATGTATCTGGTCGATCTGCCGGGCTATGGCTATGCCAATGCCAATATCGAGATAAAAGCTAAATGGGGACAGATGATAGAAAACTATCTTCACACCTCCAAAAAGCTTCAGGCAGTGTTTCTTTTAATAGATATAAGGCATGAGCCATCGGACAATGATATCATGATGTATGACTGGATGGTAAACCAGGGCTTTGCACCGATTATCATTGCAACCAAATCTGATAAATTGAAAAAAAGCCAGATTGCCGCACACATAAAGACTATCAAGGATGTGCTTCATGTAAAGCCGGGCACGGTAGTTATACCGTTTTCGTCCATGTCAAAGGAAGGCAGGGACGAAATCTGGAATCTCATAGATTCACTCGTATTTGACGAGGAGACGCTTCTTGCCATGAAACAGGAGGAAGAAGCAAAGCGCGAGGCAAAATCAGCTGCAAAAAGAGCCGCTGCATCCCAGCCACACAAAAAGGAGCGCTGGAAGAAGACCGGAAAGCCGGTTGCCAAAAAGACTAAAGAACGCAGAGATAAGGCCAAGAGCAAAAAAAGCGTTAATAATCATAAAAAGAAATAAAGTTATAGAAAGAAAGGCGAATATTTAATATATGAAGAATAAATGCAAATTTGTAGGCATTATGTTTTTGTGTATATTGATAGTGTGTACGCTTGCGGTAATGGCATATGAACACACAGCAGGTAAAACAGGAGCTGCCGGTGAAATGTCAGATACTTCGGACAGTGAAAAAAATACTGACGAAGCTGATGATATGCTTACAGTCGTGACATCCTTCTATCCAATGTATATTGCAGCTTTAAATATAGTAGACGGAGTGGAAGGCGTGAGACTTGAAAACTTAAGCGAGCCACAGACCGGTTGTCTGCACGATTTCCAGCTAACACCGGAGGACATGAAGCTTTTATCCACAGCCGATGTTTTTGTAATAAACGGAGGCGGTATAGAGTCGTTTATGTCTGATGTGGCAAAGGCGTATCCGAAGCTTGATGTGGTTGAGGCCTGTGAGGATGTGGCACTTCTTTCTGAGGATGATGCAGACAGTGACCACGACCATGATCACGAAGCAGATGCAGAATCAGACAGTGATCACGACCATGATCACGATGCAGATGCAGAATCGGACAGTGACCACGACCATGACCACGAAGCAGACGCAGAATCAGATAGCGCGCACGATCATGACCATGGTGATGAGAATGCCCATGCATGGATGAGCGTGCCGCGTTACCGCACCATGGTTCAGACAATCGCATCCCGGCTTGCCGAAAAGGATGCAAAGCATGCTGATGAATATTATGCAAATGCAAAAGCATATGATGCAAAGCTTGCAGTGCTCGAAGAAAAGATAAATAGCATAAAGAGTCTTACCAATGGACAGAATATCATCATATTCCATGAGGCCTATGCGTATGTAGCCGATGATTTTTCCATGAATGCATGCTATCTGTTAGACCTTGACGAGGAGCGCTCAGTCAGCGCAGGTGAGATAAAGCAGGTAATAGGTGCCATAAAGAATGACGGAGTGTCGGTAATACTCGCTGAGGAGCTCTACGGAAAGAGCATGGGAGATACCGTATCGCGTGAGACAGATGTGCATGTGATTTATATCGACCCTCTCAACAGGGGTGAGTACGACAAGGACAGCTATCTTGATGGTATGGAGCACAATATAGAGCTTATCAAAGAGGCATTTACTAAATAAAATTGGAGAAAATATGCGGAAAATAATACAGCCATGTGGCTTTCATTGCATAAAAATAAATAACCTTGGAGTGAGCTTCGGAGAGCAGACGGTGCTTGAGGATGTAAATATGCACATACACTGTGGCTCCTTCAATGTCATAATAGGCCAGAACGGTGCCGGAAAATCTACACTCATAAAGGCGATACTCGGCGAGATACCTCACACCGGTACGATTGAGTTCAAAGATACTAAGGACGGACATATGGCTAAGCTTAAAATCGGCTATGTGCCGCAGTCTGTCAATATCGAGAAAAATACACCGGTCAGCGTGTATGACCTCATAGCAAGCTATCAGTACAATTATCCTGTTTTTCTGCCAAAGAGTAAAAAGATAGAGGCAAAGATAAGGGAGACACTCGAGGTATTTGAGGCTGAGGAGCTCATCGACAAGCAGGTGTGCAACCTCTCGGGAGGACAGCTGCAGAGAGTGCTTCTTTCCATGGCAATTATGGACGAGCCGAACCTGCTGCTGTTGGATGAGCCGGTGTCCGGAATAGACCAAAACGGCATGGAGCTTTTCTATAAGACCATGGATTATTTAAAGACTCACTATGACCTTGCAATCATACTGATATCGCACGATTTGGACTATGTGGCAAAGTACGCAGACCATGTTGTGCTGCTTGATAAGACCGTTGCAAAGCAGGGAACTGTGAAGGAAGTATTCGAGAGCAGGGAATTTGAGAGAATTTTTTACACAGGAGAGGAATCCTGGGTGAGAGAGGAGGAACACAAATGAATATAACCTCCTGGCTTCAATATGATTTTATGAGAAATGCCCTTATCGCTGTGCTCATCATCACACCGCTTTTTGGCATAATGGGAACCATGATTGTAAACAAAAAGATGGCATACTTTTCAGATGCACTCGGACATTCAGCACTTACAGGAATCGCTGTCGGAGTGGTATGCGGCATGGCAGACACCTCGCTTGCCATGGTGATATTTGCGATAGTGTTTGCACTTCTTTTAAATAAGATAGGCAGTCTGAACACTGCATCGACAGATACCATTATATCGGTATTTTCATCGTGCTCTGTGGCGATAGGTCTTGCGATACTGTCAAAGGGCGGCAATTTCAGCAAATACTCAAGTATACTGGTGGGCGATGTGCTAAGCATCACAAAGACTGAGATAGTTTATCTAATTGTGATTTTTGTGGTCACGATAGTATTCTGGGTGCTTTGCTTCAATAAGCTCAACGCCATATGTATACACAGAAGCGTGGCAAAAAGCAAGGGTATCCATGTGCGTCTTCTGGATAATCTGTTTGCGGTGCTTGTAGCACTCATAGTTATGCTATCCATCAAGTGGATAGGTATACTTATAATAAATGCTCTGCTTATATTACCGGCGGCTTCATCAAGGAATATTTCGGAAAATATGCGAGAGTATCATTTCTTTTCAGTGCTATTTTCAGTTTTTTCAGGAATAGTCGGTCTTGCTGTGTCATATTACACCAATGTGGCAACAGGTCCGATGATAGTGATTATTGCATCGGTAATATATTTTTCGACATTTATATTTGGCAGAAAATTGAAAAAATAACGGCAAGGGCTGTAAGAAACAGATACAAAACAGCCGATACACAATTGTACCAAGACCGGGCTAAAACAGAATATGATATATTAGAGGGACTGCGCGCAACGTGCAGTCCCTTTTTAGGTTAATTTGACTGATGAGATGTAAAAATTAACAATTAAATGAGAATATTTAAATTTGCTCTTTTTGGCAGGGTGTGTTATAATCCTTGTATACAAAAAACAGAGGTAATACAATATGGGTAGTAATAACGATATTTCATTAAAAGCATTAGCCAAGATTAATCTGGGGCTCGATGTTGTGAGGCGCAGAGAGGACGGATATCATGAGGTCCGTATGATTATGCAGACCATTCATCTGTATGACAGGCTTGATATCAAAAGGACAAAGGAGCCTGGCATACAGATACAGACCAATCTGTCTTTTCTCCCTGTAAACGAGAACAATCTCATATACAAGGCTGCAAAGCTTCTGATGGATGAGTTTTCTATAACTGACGGTGTATCAGTGAAGCTGGACAAGCGTATTCCTGTTGCAGCAGGGATGGCGGGGGGCAGTACTGATGCGGCGGCTATGCTTATAGGTGTAAACAGGCTTTTTTCACTGGGACTGACAAAGAGAGAGCTTATGGAAAGAGGTGTGCAGATAGGGGCGGATGTACCATACTGTATTATGAGAGGCACGGCGCTGGCCGAGGGCATAGGAGAGGCGCTTAGTCCTCTTCCTCCAATGGTAAAGTGTCCGGTGCTTATTGCAAAGCCGTCCATCTCGGTATCCACAAAATTTGTGTACCAGAATCTGAAGCTTGATGATACGACTATTCATCCGGATATAGACCGCCTGATAGATGATATAAAGGCTAAGAATCTGCATGATATCGCAGCACATATGGGAAATGTCTTAGAGACCGTGACCATACCAAACTATCCGGTGATAGACGAGATAAAGAAGCATATGCTTTCAAATGGCGCGGTAGGAGCCATGATGAGCGGTAGTGGTCCGACGGTTTTTGGTCTGTTTGACGATGAAGATACTGCAAAGAAAGCGTACAAAGCCATGAGAAGCTCACATCTTGCCAGACAGGTGTATCTGACATCTGTATACAATAATCGCAAATAACGTGATATCCGGATAGCACAGCGGGTGCTTTATAGTTACTTTTTTCTTATATGTGAGAATTATAATACAAGAGATAGGAGAAGTTTGATGACTGATAATTTAACTTTAAATATGGATGCATATCTGCCACTGCGTGATGTGGTGTTTAACACACTTCGTGAGGCAATTTTAAAGGGTGAGCTCAAGCCGGGAGAGAGACTTATGGAGCTGCAGCTTGCGTCAAAGCTTGGAGTCAGCCGTACACCTATACGTGAAGCAATCAGAATGCTTGAGCAGGAGGGGCTTGCAGTCACAATGCCGAGAAAGGGCGCAGAGGTTGCCAAGATGACTCTCAAGGATATGGAGGATGTGCTTGAGGTGAGAGAGGCTCTCGATGAGCTTGCAGCCAAAATAGCCTGTAAGAAAATCAGTGATGAGCAGCTCGCAAAGCTAAAGACAATAAAGGATGAATTCAAAAAGAGCATGGATTCGGGTGATGTGAAAAAGATAGCTGAGGAGGATGTGAAATTTCACGATGCTATCTACGAGGCAACCGACAATGCGAAGCTTGTATCTATGATGAACAATATCCGCGAGCAGATGTACCGTTACAGAGTGGAGTATTTGAAGGACCCAAAGAATTATCCGATGCTTGTGAAGGAGCATGATGCCATCTACAGGGCGCTTGAGGCAAGAAATATGGAGCTTGTGACTACAGAAATGCATACGCATGTGGCCAATCAGGCGGTTGCTGTGAAGGCTGTGATACAAAAGCAGGATGAAGAGAAGAAATAAAACAGAAATAAAACAAGATTATAGCAGACAAAGATAATAAAATACAAAATAATATAACAAAAACAGGGGCTGCCGGTTGCACTGACGTGTGAACGGCGGTCTTTTTTAGTGGCTTAGTTAGTGGCTTAGATAATAGCAAAAAATAAGTAATCAGGGATATTTGCGAGCTTGTATGGTCATACTATATCAGGGATTTAGAACGTGACAGGATATAGGAGAGTTAAAGATGACCACAAACATAGATGAGAACATAAAAAGCTTCAGGCAGATATATTCTGACTGCTCAGATATCAAGATGCAGGAGATGTATCTGGGGCGTGATGCCTCAATAAAGTGTTTTGTTGCTTATATTGAGGTGACATGTGAAGGCTCCGGTATCAATAACAGTGCATTTGGACGATTTACCTCATACCTTGAAGGGATAGACCGGGATCAGGTTAAGGAAGTACTTGACAAAAATCAGGCAGCTCTATCTGAATTTGCACATCTGCACACGGTTAATGAGGCGGCCCAGATGATGCTGACAGGAGACGTGATTTTTTTTGTGGATGGTTATCCGGATGCCTTCAAGCTTCCTGATAAGGGATATCCTGCCCTGTCAATTCAGGAGATTGATTCGGAAAAGGTCATAAGAGGCTCCAATGAGGGTTTTGCTGATTCCATAAAGATAAATACAGCGCTTATCAGGCGCAGGTTAAGGAGCACACGCTTAAAGTGTAAAGAGGTGAAAAAGGGACTTCGAGGACACAGCAATGTGGACATACTATATGTGAGAGACCTTGTAAAACCGGGGCTTGTAGAGGATGTGGAAAGGAATCTGGACAGCTATGTAATAGACCATGTGGGTGATTCGGGAGTCATTGAACAGTTTGCCGAGGCGAAATGGTATTCACCGTTCCCACAGCTTCAGACCACAAAGCGGCCGGATGTGGCGGTAAATGCGCTCCTAGAGGGGCGGGTGGTGGTGCTGTGCGATAATTCACCGATAGCAATAATATTGCCAACCACCATGAACAATTTTTTAAAAACCGCAGATGATTACTATAACAGAACGATAGCGGCAAGCTTTGCCAGATTGATAAGGTACGTGGCAGCCTTCATGTCATTTACATTGCCGGGGCTTTATCTGGCGGTCACAAATTTTCATACACAGATACTGCCGACACCACTCATACTGGCGTTTTATGAAGCCAGACTCGGCTGCCCGTTTCCGCAGCTCATAGAGGTACTAATGATGGAGCTGTCCTTTGAGCTGCTTCGTGAAGCCGGCATAAGACTTCCCGGAGCAATGGGAAACACGATAGGCATAGTCGGAGGCCTCATAATCGGACAGGCAGCAGTGGATGCAAATTTAGTAAGCCCTATAGTGGTCATTCTTGTTGCATTCACCGCACTTTGTTCGTTTGCCATACCGAGTGAGGAGTTTGCATTTTCATTTAGGATACTCAAATTCGCTGTAATAATGATGTCGGCATGGCTTGGATATTTTGGATTTTTAATAAGTCTGATGGTGATACTTTTGCATCTCGCAAAGCTCAAAAGCTGTGGTTACCCATACATGATGCCATTTGTGGGCAGCGAGCTGACAGGCGGCGAGGATGAAAAGGACAGTATCATACGATTTCCGCTTCGCAGACTATGGAGGCGGCCTGTATTTGCAAGAGAAAAGGAGTGCAGAAAGCTGAAAGGAAATAAGGATGACTAAAAATATGAGCACAAGCTACACATTTGCACAAAATGAAAGCATATCGCCCCGCCAGCTATACAGGCTATACGTCTTTAATCTGCTTGGAGTCGGCACACTGGTGCTTCCAAACAATCTGGCAAAGCTTGGAGAGTATGCTTTTATCTCAATCGCACTCGGAGTTTTCATGGCATGGCTATTCATGTGGATAGTAAGCGAGGTGCGTGAACGCAGGAAAACAATATATGACAGAAGCATTGATAAAACAAAATATGCGAAAATATTAATTTATGATTTAATTATTGCGATATACGAGCTGTCACAGGCCGCATTTCTTGCATGGATATTTGTAAAGCTGATACGTGACAGCCTTATACCGGATGAGTCATTTACAGTTGTACTCCTTGTGATAATGGCGGTATGCGCTTATGCGCTAAGTGGCGGAGTGGAGTGCCGGGCAAGGGTATACGAGGTAGTATTTTTCTTTGTGCTGATACCGCTTGCTGCTATGCTTTTGTTTGCGATATCGGATGTGAGATTTGACTATCTGATGATTAAGGACAGAGTCGGTGTGGACTTTGGTATAGCGGATATATTTGCGGGCGCATACTATGTGTTTGCAGCATCCATTTCCGTGTTCAATATACTGTTTGTAAGGGCACGCACTGCCTCACAGATACGAGGGAGTGTGAGTAAAGCAATATTCACATATGCAGGCATTCTTTTTTTATTGTATGCAGTATTGCTTGGAAACTTCGGAAAATATTCACTGTCGGAAATAGAGTTTCCGGCTGTTGTACTGATGAGTGATGTGCAGATAAAAGGCAGCTTCTTCAAGAGGGCAGATGCACTGATGCTGTCGGTGTGGTTTTTCACGCTGTTTTCAGTACTCAATATGAGCCTTTATTATGCGGTTTTAAGATGTGAGAATTTTGCTGAAAATACGGGAAAAATTATATTTACATTTAATAAAAACCGGCATTCCTGCAGCAATAAGCAATCTGGCTCTGACAGACAGAAAAGCCATGACAAGGAAAAGAGCACTATGAGAAGCAGGTGCATCATTTTTGTCATAGCAGTCACAGTGACCTTAGCATATATTCTTGAAAGTGGAGATGAAATCGTGAAAAAATATCTTGGATTTTTATTGTGCATAGCGATACCGGTCATAGTAGTGCTGACGATAGGTCTCATGCTCACCGGCTGCAGTGCAGTGGAACTTGAGGAGCGCTGTTTTCCGACACTTGCGGCGGTGGATATTGTAGATGTAGATACTGACGAAATAACCGATAAAGAAGTAACTGATAACAAAGCATATGTTAGCCACAGAGATGTTTCGACAAATGAAAATAGCGGATATATAGAGTTTTATTATAACATGGACAAATCCTACGAACCGGAATATGCAGATGATATCAAAACAGCAGTGGACAGCTTCGAGGATCGGCTGTCACAAAAAGCCGATACCAATCATTTGAAGGTGATTTTAATAGGAAAAACACTTAGAAAAGATAAAGCAGCTTATTCAGATTTCATGGAATATTGCAAGACATCAAAAAAATTTCCGAGAAACACATATGTGTGCATAGCAGATGATATAAATGATATCTTTGATAACATGGGTGATTATTATGAGCAGAAAATAAATAAGGAGAATCATGAGGATGGTGAACCGATAATTACACTTGGCACCTTGCTGGATGACTATACGAATGAAATTCATGAAACCCGGTAAAATTTTCAAAAATGATGAATAAGCTCGTCAAATAAGGCAATACTTGTTTACATGAGAAAGAAAATAATAATAACAACCATAGCAATAATATCCCTTACGGCAGTGATAGCTGCAAAAAATCATACACCTGCCGCAAACACCAATAGTATAGCGTGTACAGCCGACATGCAAAAATCCATCGCCGACAAAATCCTGCGTTTCCACGTGCTGGCAAACAGCGACAGCGAAGCAGACCAGAATGTGAAAAAGCAGGTGCGCGATGCAGTAGGGGCTTACATAGAGCCATATCTGCTGGAGTGCGAAAATATCGAAGAAACCAGAGCCACCGTAAATGACCATATGGACGAAATAATAGCGGTATCAAAGGAGACGCTTGCAGCAAACGGTTTTACATATGGCGCATCGGCAGAGCTTACACACACCGATTTCCCGGAAAAGACGTATGGAGACTATACATTTCCTGAGGGAAATTACGAGGCGCTTGAAATAACACTGGGCGATGGAGCCGGTCATAACTGGTGGTGCGTGCTGTATCCAAACATGTGCTTTAGGGGCAGTGTGTACGAGGTGGTGGAGGACGAAGCAAAGGAAAATCTTAAGGAGGTACTCACTCCGGACGAGTATGAGAGCATATTTGACAGTGGAAAATATGAAATAAAACTAAAAATCCTTGATATTTTCAGATAAAACAGTTAGTATATTCATGCTGAAAAAATATATTAAAAGAAAATATGTGATGAGAAATTATTTAAGCGTGAATTAATTTAGATATGCAAGAGGATAAGGAGAAAGAAATGACAAAGGATGTAGTAGTATCATTAAAGGGCTTACAGCTCGCACCGGACCAGCAGTCGGATGCGGTAGAGGTGATTGCCCCGGGAGAGTATTATATAAGAAATAACAAGCACTATGTGCTTTTTGAGGAGATAATGGAGGGTGAGACCCAGACACTCAAAAATATGCTTAAATTCAATGAAAATTATCTTGAGTTCACCCGCAAGGGACCTATGAGTGTACATATGATATTTGAGAAGGGAAAGAAAAACCTGACATATTATTATACACCGTTTGGAAGTATCCAGATAGGTATTGATGCCACAAGCATAGAGGTAAAGGAGACTGAGGACGAGATAAGGGCAGAGGTAAAGTATGCACTTGATGTCAACTATGAATTTGTAGGCGACTGTCACATCAATATAGCTGTGAAGAAAAAAGGAGCAGCAGTCAAAATTGCATAAAAGTCTGCCAAGCCTATGGGGTAAAAAATATATAAAGCATATATGGATAGAGCATATAAAAAACAGAGCATGTGAGGATGAAAGCCATCCCACATGCTCTGTTTATGTACATGAAAATTAAATCATGATATTATTTCTGCTTGGCCTTTTTGGCAGCCGCTTTAGCAGCTTTTCTTTCAGCCTTTGCAGCCTCCTCAGCCTTGAGCTGTTCGTTGGCCTTGCTGTAGTTTTCTGCCATTCTTGCACGGAAGCCTTTTTTCTTCTTAGGCTTCTCAAGAGGTCCTCTGATACCGCGGACAGCTGTGATGTAGATACCGCTGACAGAAGCCTTAACCTCTTTCTTTAAAGGAATCTCATCAAAGATCTGCTCGTCTGCGATAAGAGTCATGACTCTTGGTCCGACCTTGGCCTTGACTACAGGCAGCTTTGAGCGGCGCATAAGCTTTGGTGTCTGCTCAATAATCTGCTGTGGGAGACCGGCATCCTTTAGCTTCATACGCTTTTTGTCAATGATTAGCATATTGACAGTCTGTGATGCTGCAGCTATCTGCTCGTCCTGCTCTTCCTTTCTTTTTTGTGCTTTTTTACCGAGGATTGTTAATACTATAAATGCTACCACAAGCACTACTGCGATAACAATAAGTACGATTAATGCTGGATTCAAAACGTATCCCTCCTAAAAATTTGCTTATTTAAATTAATTTTATCAAATATGCTAAAAAAAATCAATCTTTATTGCAAGAATAGGTAAAACCGTAATATAATAGAACTATATTTTGGGAAAACTCTTTAGAAGATGCAAAGGGGTACTTATTAATGAAGAAAATTGCTCTTCTGGCTGATGGCTGGAGAAGATATGTAACATATTCGTGGGTTGAGGGTATCATGGAAGGCTCTAAAGAGCTGGGACTGGATGTGTGCATGTATTTTTACAACACCAACGGAACCTGGAGTCAAGATCCAAAGTTTAACAAAGGCGAGTATGCGCTGAACGATTTGCCTGATTTAAACAGCTTCGACGGAGTGGTATTTGACTGCACCAATACGATCAACCAGGATGAGATACATTATATGGTCAGAAAGCTTCAGTCGGTAAATGTGCCGGTAGTGAGTATCGGGTATAAGGTTGATGGGTTTTACTATGTAGGCAACGACAATAAGAGGCTGTTTCGCAAGGTGATGGATCATATGTACTATGAGCATGGCTGCAAAAGCTTTGTGTTTGCAGGTGGTCCGCCGTATCATTATGAGAACAGAATTCGTTTTGAGGCCTTCAAGAAGGCTTTAAGTGATTATGGCATACCACTTACAGCTGATATGTACATGTTTGGTGATTTTGATTATCAGACAGGTGTCAGGTATATGAGTGATTGGCACGAGAGCAAAAAACCGTTACCGGATGTGTTTTTATGTGCAAATGACAATATAGCAGCAGGGCTGTGTGCGACAGCAGAGGTTCTCGGATACAAGGTACCACAGGATTTTAAGGTCACAGGCTTTGACAATCTGGATAAGGCTGCGTACTTTAACCCACAGATTACAACAGTGGAGCACAACAGGGGCAATATAGGCAGAAAAGTTCTTGAGATATTTAAGGCGCTTTGGAATGGCACGGGCGATGCTTCTGATAAATACCTTGATTCTGAGTTTATCCCGGCTGAGAGCTGCGGATGCCCTAATACCGGCAGAGTGGATTATCGTAATTACATAAAGAATATTATCAAAGGCTCCGTTGCAAAAGAGCAGGAGGAGGATGCAGTAATGATCCTCCAGAAAGAGCTCGAGGAGTGCAATGAATACTATGATTTGTTTGAGAGATACTCTGACTATATACAGAGCATGAAGTGTGACGGAGTGTATGTGGTCGGTGTTTCTGATCTGGCAGCTGCAAGGAACAATGCACACTTTAGGAAGCATGGCTATGATATTGACGACGAGGTTGTACTCTATGCGGATGACAATGACAATGGAAAGCTTGAGTTTAAGAGTGTAAATGACCTTATGCAGTACATGCAGAGTGTAGATAAAAACACCTGTTATATGTATTACTCGCTACATTTCAGGGACGAGATAGTGGGCTATGTAATACTCAGGAATCCTGAGTTTTTGTACGACCATCCTGAGCAGTTTGATATACAGTCTGCCTTGCTCAAGAAGCTTGAGAATCTTTTTAAGCAAAAGGTACTTGAGAATACAAATAATGAGCTTAAGAATCTCTACAACCATGATGCGCTCACAGGTCTATACAATCGTGTGGCATGCAATGAGATGGTCATTCCTATGTTTGCTGAGCTTGAAGACCAAAATGTCGGCTGCACCATAGTATTTCTCGATGTGGATGATTTTAAGGACATAAATGATACATACGGACACAAGTACGGTGACGAGCTTTTAAAGACTGTGGCGAGGGTGCTTGATGAGCAAAAGCCTGAAGGAAGTATGGTATATAGATTCGGTGGAGATGAATTTATCGTGTTTATCCCCGGGGACAGGCATGACACTGCTGAGAAGTATATAAAGCGCGTGTATGATATCATGGAGCAGCATAGCCTGTTTATCAGTCACGGCATCATATATACGAAGCCGGGCAGTGGTAAGAGCTTTGACGATTATCTCGTAAGTGCTGACACAAAGATGTATCAGCTTAAGCAGCAACACAAGCAGAAAAAGGATAGCAATTTCTTAAAGGGAGTGGATATTTCATCCGTTCCTATGATGGTTGACAATAATATACAAATAATGGATAGGGAAGGTCATGTGTGCAGGGTATTTGATTTTTTAAAGCTGAATAATGTAAATTCAGTCCGTCTGCGCATATGGAATGAGCCTGATAAGGTGCCGGAGTCTAATGGGTATTGCAGTCTTACATATGTTCTCGAGATGGCTCATGTCATTAAAAAATACAAAATGCATTTTCTGCTTGATTTTCATTATTCGGATTACTGGGCAGATCCGGGACAGCAGAATAAGCCTGATGCGTGGAAGAATTTGAGCTTTGATGAGCTGAAGGAGGCAGTGCACAAGTACACATATGATGTGCTATACAGATTAAAAATCATGGATTGTGCGCCGGATATGGTTCAGATTGGCAATGAAATAAGGAGTGGTATGCTGTTTCCGGATGGTGCAGTGCCACAGTACAGGCAGCTGGCTGAGCTTGTAAATGAGGGAATCAGAGCTGTCAGGGAGCTGCTCCCGGAGACAAAGGTCATGATTCATCTGGATCAGGGAGGCAGATATAACTGTATTATGCCGTGGCTTGATTCTATGTTTAATGCGGGCCTGCTGCCGATTGACGCGATTGGCCTTTCCTTTTATTCGTTTTGGCATGGTACCTTCATGGATTTGAAGGATACTATGAGCAGGATCATAAAATTATATAATCTGCCGGTTTATATTGTGGAGACAGCTCATCCGTGGAGGCATTGCAAGGGAGATCATATCTCGAAGGAACTCATGGAGACTGCAGGCCTTGATGCAGGCAGCGCAGAGCAGAAGAAGTCTCTTGAAATAATCATGCAGATAGCAGCAGAGGTGTCAAAGGATACCGGAAAGACCGGTGTATACTACTGGGAGCCTGTCGGTGTGCCTGGTAAAGGCATGGGAACCTGGTTTGAGAATATGGGTATGTTTGACGAGCATGGCAGGGCTTTGCCGGGCTGGGATGCAATCAGGGACTTTGATCAGAAAAATCCTCCGATTAAAGAGCTTGATAAGTATATTGAATCACTTTATGAGTATGAAGAAACACCGGAGGTGGAGGATTTCATGAAGCTTCTTATGATTCATGGAAATCTAATCTCAAATCCTGAATTTAAGGATGGATTTAATAATTGGCAGATTGAGACAAGCCTCGAAGAAAGACAGTATACACTGGGTAAGGATGGAGTGTTTATCTCTTCAGATGCCAATTTTGACTATTCGATAAGCCAGACGGTGGATATTGAATATACCGGTGAGTATATAGCAGCGGTTGACTATAGAGGAACCAATACAACAGGTGTCGAGGTCGAGCTGTTTATGGATGTGGAGGATGAAAGCGGCGTTCATACATATACAAGCAACATTTTCCCGGCTGATGTCAGGTTTGTGACACATCTGCTTAAGCCGGTAAGGCTGCAAAAGAATGCCAGGGTGACAGTAGGGCTTAGGATGCATACTCCTCCGGTGTTTGCAAAGATAAAGAAAATTTCACTCGTTGTAATTTGACCTGATATGTGATATTGTAGACAGGTATAGTGTTTTGCGGATGCGTTTTTGCCGTGGCAGGGCATTGTACATATAAATAACATGATTTACAGATTTCAGGAGGATTCCAATGAGTGAGAAGAAGAATACAGGTAAGAAGGCAGTCATAGCGGTGATTGTGATTGCACTTATCGTGGTAATTATTGCGCTTGCTGTTGTGATAAGCAACAAGAGCAAAAAGGATGGCTCAAAGAGCACAACAGAGGCAGGCACCGAGGCCGGCAGCGAGACGATGCGAAGCGGACAGTTTGACATAGACTACGCAAAGCAGGTTACAAAGCTTGCAGACTATTCAGGCGTTGCAATTACTGTCTCAAACGATTATGAGATAAACGATACAGCAAAGCAGACATATCTGACCAATGTGCTTCAGTCATATGGTGCAGATGCGTACAAGCAGGTTACAGATCGTGATACAGTTGCAGATGGCGATTATGTCAAGGTTGATTACACAGGATATAAGGATGGCAAAGCATTTGATGGTGGCTCAGCTACAGATGTGATGCTTGATGTGACAAATAACAGCCAGGTCGGCGGTTCATCCTTTATTGATGGATTTACAAAGCCTATAATCGGAGCCAAAGTGGGTGACAAGGTTAAGGGTGACGTGACTTTCCCTGAGGATTATGGCAATGACGACTTAAACGGACAGACAGTTACATTTGAGTATACAGTAAAGGGCATTTACTCAGCAGATCCTGTTGCACTTGCTGATATGACAGACGAGCAGGTCAACACAGTGTTTGGAAAGGCCGGGGTGACAACTAATGCCCAGCTTACCACACAGATTGAGAAAGATTTGAAGCAGCAGCTCTACAGCGCTGAGGTGGACAAGATAAAGAGCTACATGATTGAAAACAGCACAGTCGAGATTCCTGATGAGTATCTACAGGCCAGACTCAATGAGTATATTGCTTCATTTACCAAAGAAAATGTCAAGGATGGACAGACACTTAAGAAATATTTAAAGTCCAACTACAACATGACAGTGGATCAGGCCACAGAGAAGTGGAAGGAGAATCTGACAGACCAGATAAAGACAGAGTTCATCTTTGGACTTATCGCTGAGAAGGAAAATATCAAGATGGATGATGATGCCTTCAACAGCTATGTAGATTACATCGTATCAGCCAGCAATGGTCAGTTCAGCAAGGCTTCTGAGGTATACAAGTATTTTGGAAGCGGACACAAGGATGAGGGAAAGACATACCTTAAGAACCAGTACCTTGTAAACAAGGCTATTGATACAGTCACAGAGAAAGCAAATGTGACATTTGAGGATGGCAGTGCAGCGCCGGATACTTCAAGTGGCAGCGCGGATGCCGAATAATAACGATAAATATGCTGTCTGTGGTGATGCGCAGGCAGCTTAAATGGAGGATTAGATAATGGAACTTACAAACATACGCGAGATTTTCCGCAACAAGGACAAATTCGCTGACAAAGAGGTGACTATCGGAGGATGGGTCAGAAGCAATCGTAATTCAAAGAATTTTGGATTTATCGTGGTAAACGACGGTACATTTTTTGAGCCAATCCAGGTTGTATACGGAAATGGCTTAGACAACTATGATGAGGTTGGCAAGATCAATGTCGGAGCTGCAATTATCGTAAGAGGTACACTTGTGCTCACTCCGGATGCAAAGCAGCCATTTGAGATTCAAGCCGCAGAGGTGACTGTTGAGGGGGCATCCACACCGGATTATCCTCTGCAGAAGAAGAGACATACATTTGAGTATCTTCGTACAATCTCACACTTAAGACCTCGTACCAATACTTTTGAGGCAGTTTTCAGAGTGCGCTCACTCTGCGCATATGCTATTCACAAATTCTTCCAGGAGAGGGATTTTGTGTATGTGCACACACCGCTTATCACAGGAAGTGACTGCGAGGGTGCAGGAGAGATGTTCCAGGTGACCACACTTGATTTGAACAATCTCCCTATGACAGAGGAAGGAAAGGTGGATTTCTCAAAGGATTTCTTTAATAAGCCTACCAACCTTACTGTTTCAGGACAGTTAAACGGCGAGACATATGCTATGGCATTCAAGAATATCTACACCTTCGGACCTACCTTCCGTGCGGAGAATTCAAACACCACACGTCATGCGGCAGAGTTCTGGATGATTGAGCCTGAGATTGCTTTTGCAGACCTTGAGGATGATATGATGCTTGCAGAGAGCATGCTCAAGTATGTTATCAACTATGTGCTTGAAAATGCACCTGAGGAGATGGCATTTTTCAACAATTTCGTGGATAAGGGACTCCTTGACAGATTAAGAAATGTTGTTGAAAATGATTTTGCCCGTGTGACATACACAGAGGCTATCGACATCCTTTCAAAACACAATGACAAGTTTGATTACAAGGTATCATGGGGCTGTGATTTACAGACAGAGCATGAGAGATACCTTACAGAGCAGATTTATAAGCGCCCTGTATTTGTCACAGATTATCCGAAGGAGATAAAGGCCTTCTACATGAAGCTGAATGACGACGGAAAGACCGTTGCAGCAGTTGACTGTCTCGTGCCGGGAATCGGAGAAATCATCGGTGGAAGTCAGAGAGAGGATGACTACGACAAGCTTCTTGCCAGAATAAATGAGCTTGGACTTTCAGAGGATGACTACAAGTTCTACCTTGACTTAAGAAAATACGGCTCTGCAAGACACGCAGGCTTTGGACTGGGCTTTGAGAGATGCGTAATGTATCTTACCGGCATGGGCAATATCCGTGACGTTATCCCATTCCCTAGAACAGTTAATAACTGTGAGCTGTAATCACGAATGAATTTCATACATGAATAATTACTGCCCTTTGCACATATATATGATGTGTGGAGGGCGTTTTTATGTGGAGAAAAATCAAAGGTCCTGTGATAACAATATGTATCATGCATCTTACGGCGCTTTTGTGCCTTATCATACTTTCCATAGTACAGTGCTTTGTCGACATGGCGGAGTGGATAAGCTTTGCACTCTCAATGGCGGTCAATATAGTGGTGGGGCTTGTGTGCGGATTTTTGCTCAAATGCTGCTTTCACCGCAGACGTTTTATCAGGGTGACGGTCGTAGCATACTGGATAACGTATGTGATAGCAACAGTGGTCATAGATATAGGTGAATCAAAAAATATATTCGAGCTTTTGATAATACTCCTTCTGGTAATGTTTTCAGCGCTTGTTTTTCGCTAAAAAAGGACTTTTCATATTGATAATGCTGTGATATAATGTTGAAAGCAAATATGATGTGTCAATCAGACATCGTTAAATGAAAAGGAGATAAAAATGAAACACGTAAAGACATTAAATACAAGAAAATTACAGAACACAGTTAAAAAGGGCGGATGTGGCGAGTGCCAGACATCATGCCAGTCAGCTTGCAAGACATCTTGTACAGTTGGAAACCAGACTTGTGAGCAGTACAAATAGTCATAGGTGAAGCGGATTTAAAGAGTGTGCGCTGATAGGTGCACACTCTTTTCGCAGTGTAATTTTAAAATGTGTATAGAAAGAGAGGAATATTGTAGTGGTTCATCAGTACAAGAACAACGGCTATAATATTGTCTTAGATGTCAACAGTGGCGCAATCCATGTGGTGGATGATGTCACATATGACGTTATTGAGCTGTTTGAGGACAACTCAGCTAAGGAGATTATTGAAAAGCTTGTGGACAGGTATCCACAGACGGAGATAGAAGAAGCAATACAGGAAGTAAATGAGCTTAAGGATAATGAAGAGCTCTTCACAGAAGATACATACAAAGAGCGTATCATAGATTTCAAGAAGCGCCAGACAGTTGTAAAGGCACTTTGCCTTCACATAGCGCACGACTGCAACCTTGCCTGCAGATATTGTTTTGCAGAGGAGGGCGAGTATCACGGCAGACGAGCTCTCATGAGCTACGAGACAGGAAAACAGGCACTTGATTTTTTGATTGCCAATTCAGGCAGCAGAAGAAACTTAGAGGTAGACTTCTTTGGAGGAGAGCCTCTCATGAACTGGGATGTGGTGAAGCAGCTTGTGGCATATGGAAGAGAGCAGGAGAAGCTTCATGACAAGCATTTCAGGTTCACACTCACCACAAACGGTGTGCTCTTAAATGACGAGATTATGGAGTTCGCTAACAAAGAGATGGACAATGTGGTCCTTAGTATCGACGGACGCAAGGAGGTTCATGACCGCATGAGACCTTTCAGAAAGGGCGCCGGCAGCTATGACCTTATTGTTCCGAAATTCCAGAAGTTTGCAGAGAGCAGACATCAGGACAAGTACTATGTGAGAGGTACATACACACATTTCAATACTGATTTTTCAAAGGATGTGCTTCATCTGGCTGATTTAGGCTTCAAGCAGATTTCGGTTGAGCCTGTAGTGGCACAGCCTACAGATGAGTATGCACTTAAGGATTCTGATTTACCTGTGCTCTTTGATGAGTACGACAGACTTGCAGCAGAGATGGTAAAGAGAAACAAGGCAGGAAACGGCTTCAATTTCTTCCATTTTATGATAGATTTAGAGGGAGGACCTTGTGTATATAAGCGTCTTTCCGGCTGTGGCTCAGGAACTGAGTACCTGGCAGTGACTCCATGGGGAGATTTATATCCATGTCATCAGTTTGTGGGCAATGAGGACTTCCTTATGGGTAATGTCTGGGATGGCATCAAGGCCACTGACATCCAGGATGAGTTTAAGTGCTGTAATGTTTATGCCAAGGAAAAATGTCGCAACTGTTTTGCCAGATTCTATTGCAGCGGTGGCTGTGCCGCCAACTCATACAACTTCCATGGCACAATCACCGATGCCTATGATTTAGGCTGTGAGCTGCAGAAGAAGCGTATAGAGTGCGCTATCATGATTAAGGCAGCAGAGGCTGATATGGCAGATGATGCACAATAATTTGAATTTGTCACGGAAAACGGATAGCGGTATTTGTGACCCGTGTGCGAATATATTTGCCATCTGTATACCTATATGGATGGTAGCAAAATGACAGGAAGGTATAAGAAAATGAAAAAAGGAAAGAGTTGGGTGATTATCCTTGTGGCAGTCATTTGTATCGGCTTGCTGGGCTGGTATTCCACTGCAGTAATCACCGACACAAAGCAAAAGCAGGAGGCAACTGCTAATGGTGAGAGCACCAAGGATAAGGATTATCAGAATATCAAGCTTGGTCTCGACCTCTCGGGTGGTGTTTCAATCACCTATCATATCAAGGACAAGAATCCTTCAGACAAGGACGTAAATGATACTATCGCAAAGCTCGAGGAGCGTGCAGAGAGCTACACAACAGAGTACTCTGTATACAAGAGCGGGGATGACCGTATCACTGTAGAGATTCCGGGTGTTGACGACCCTAACAAGGTACTCGAGGATCTTGGAAGTCCGGGATCACTGTACTTCATCGCCCAGTATGACAGTGACGGAAATGCCAACTATACACAGGACACATCGGTTGAGGGCGGCTACAAGCTCAACTATGATATTGACACCTTAAAGGCCAATGGTTCAGTCATCCTCGATGGTAACGATGTAAAGGATGCAAGCGCCCAGTATGACCAGTCATCATCTACATCAACCAAGGAGCCTGTTGTTTCATTAAAGCTCAAGGATAAGGCTATTGACACATGGGCAGATGCCACAAAGAAGGCAAAGGATGCAGGACAGTCAATCGGTATATACTATGATGATCATTTCATCAGCGTTCCTACAGTAAGCGCCGTTATCTCAGATGGTAACTGTGTAATCAACGGAATGAAGGATTACGACGAGGCAACAAGCCTTGCAACATTTATCCGTGTCGGAGCCATCAACCTCCAGCTCGAGGAGTTAGAGTCAAATGTTGTTGGCGCACAGCTCGGTGGAACAGCGCTCACAAATGCAGTAAAGGCTGCAATTATCGGAATTATCTTAATCATGATATTCATGATTGTGCTCTATGGTATACTCGGTGTGGTTGCATCTATCGGACTTGCACTCTACTCAATGCTTACAGTACTGTTTATTTACTGGTTTGAGATTACACTTACACTGCCGGGTATCGCGGGTATCATCCTTGGTATCGGTATGGCAGTAGATGCAAACGTTATCGTATTTGCCCGTATCCGTGAGGAAATCGCAGGTGGCAAATCAGTGCTTGCTGCAGTAAATGAGGGCTACAAGAAGGCTCTTTCAGCCATCCTCGATGGACAGGTTACTACATTTATCGCAGCACTTGTGCTTATGGTGCTCGGTTCAGGTACAGTAAAGGGCTTTGCATACACACTTATGATTTCAATTATTCTGTCACTGTTTACAGCTCTTTTTATTGCAAAATACCTTACAAGAGCATTTTACGGTGTCGGTGTCAGAGCTGAGAAGTTCTACGGCAAGGCAAAGAAGAGAAAGGTTATCAGATTTGTACAGAACAGAGTTAAATACTTTGTTATCTCAGGTGTAGTCATACTTGCAGGTATCGGCGGCATGATTTATTTCGGTGCTACAAGCGGCAATGCATTAAACTACAGTCTTGAGTTTGTAGGTGGTACATCAACCACTGCAGACTTTGGCAAGGATTATACAGCAGCAGAGGTTGAGAAGGACATCGTGCCTTCAGTATCAAAGCTCCTTGGCAATAGTGCAGTGCAGGTTACTACAGTCCAGGGCAGCCATGATGTCACATTAAAGACACGTACACTTTCACTCGATGAGAGACAGGATCTCGCAGCTCTTCTTGAGAAGGATTTCAATGTTGATGCATCAACTATAGAGACTCAGAGTATCAGCTCAACCATCAGTGGAGAGATGAGAACAAACGCTGTAAAGGCAGTTATTATTTCATGTATTTTCATGCTGTTATATATCTGGTTCAGATTCAAGGACATCAGATTTGCTTCAAGTGCTATCCTTGCGCTGGTACATGATGTGCTTGTTGTTGTCACAGCATATGCACTTATCAGAATCTCAGTCGGCAGTACGTTTATCGCATGTATACTTACAATCGTAGGTTACTCAGTCAACGATACAATCGTTATCTTTGACCGTATCCGTGAGAACCTTCACGGTATCAAGAAGTACTCAGCAGATGAGCTTGCTGATATAGCAAACGAGTCCCTTACACAGACACTTTCACGAAGCATCAATACTTCGCTTACTACATTTGTTATGGTATTGTTACTCTTTATCTTTGGTCATACATCAATCAGAGAGTTCTCATTACCACTCATGGTAGGTGTGCTTTGCGGAACATATTCTTCAATCTGCATCGCTACAGAGCTGTGGTATGTGATGAAGCTTTATCTGGGCAAGAGCGCCATCAAAAAGCAGGCGGCTGCACCAGCTAAGGGTTCTAAAAAAGCTAAGAATTAATAATTAATTTATGGCCCGGCCTTTAAAGGCTGGGCTATTATTTTTTGTGGACTTATTAATATATGCAGATATGTTTATATATTTATAAATTTATATGCGGAGTAATAGAACTGTCTCTTATACACATCTCCGAGCCCACGAGACTAAGGCGAATCTCGTA
>ENA-OZXC01000100-OZXC01000100.1-human-gut-metagenome-genome-assembly--contig:-NODE-100-length-26516-cov-5.931560_pt1 | contig 26516 bp, 25 predicted proteins | sample MGYA00244849_ERZ654083 | MGnify/ENA primary metagenome ERZ654083 (study PRJEB26926, sample SAMN06164956) | human gut metagenome | biome: ENVO:00009003; feature: ENVO:2100002; material: ENVO:00002003...
CCCCTTCTGCCTTGCCGGAGAACGGCCCGCAAAGCAGGAGACTGTCTCCGGCACGGCTCCCGTGGCTGCCATCGGCGGTGCGGACGGGCCGACGGAAATCAAGGTGGCGGACAAGGTGGACCTATGGAAGCCGGTCATCAGTGAACTGAATTCTTTGGGCGAAACCACTTCGCAGGAAGACATGTCCTGGATTTATATTTTCATTACGGGATTTGCCGGTGGACTGCTGGCGCTCTTCACCCCCTGTGTATGGCCCATCATCCCGATGACGGTCAGCTTCTTCCTGAAACGCAGCAAGGATAAGAAGAAAGGCATCCGTGATGCATGGACGTATGGTGCTTCCATCGTAGTGATTTATGTGACGCTCGGACTGGCCATTACGCTGATTTTCGGAGCCAGCGCACTGAACGCACTCTCTACGAATGCAGTATTCAATATCCTTTTCTGCTTGATGTTGGTTGTGTTTGCGGCTTCCTTCTTCGGAGCGTTCGAGATAACGTTGCCCTCCAAGTGGAGTACGGCTGTAGACAGCAAGGCCGAGGCGACAAGCGGTTTGCTCAGCATCTTCCTGATGGCATTTACCTTGTCGCTGGTATCTTTCTCCTGCACGGGACCCATTATCGGATTCCTGCTGGTGCAGGTTTCCACGACGGGCAGCGTGGTGGCTCCCGCCATCGGCATGCTGGGCTTTGCCATAGCTTTGGCATTGCCTTTCACGCTGTTTGCCCTGTTCCCGTCCTGGCTGAAGTCCATGCCCAAGTCCGGTGGATGGATGAACATCATTAAGGTGACGCTCGGCTTCCTGGAGCTGGCCTTTGCCCTAAAATTCCTTTCGGTGGCCGATTTGGCTTACGGCTGGCGCATCCTCGACCGTGAGACGTTCCTCGCCTTGTGGATTGTGCTTTTTGTGCTGCTGGGCTTCTACCTGCTGGGCAAAATCAAGTTCCCGCACGATGATGACGATACGAAGGTCAGCGTGCCCCGTTTCTTCATGGCGTTGGCCTCGCTGGCATTTGCGGTGTATATGGTTCCCGGTTTGTGGGGAGCGCCGTTGAAGGCGGTCAGTGCCTTTGCGCCGCCCATGCAGACGCAGGATTTCAACCTTTACAATAATGAGGTGCATGCCAGGTTCGACGATTACGACCTCGGTATGGAGTATGCCCGCCAGCATGGCAAGCCCGTGATGCTCGACTTCACCGGCTACGGCTGCGTGAACTGCCGTAAGATGGAGCTTGCCGTATGGACCAACCCGAAGGTGAGCGACATCATCAACAACGACTATGTGCTTATCACGCTCTACGTCGACAACAAGACCCCGCTTCCTTCTCCCGTGAAGATTGTGGAGAACGGCACGGAACGCACGCTGCGCACCGTAGGCGACAAATGGAGCTATCTGCAGCGTGTCAAGTTCGGCGCCAATGCGCAGCCCTTCTACGTGCTGATTGACAACGAAGGCAAGCCGCTCAACAAGTCCTACTCCTACGACGAGGATATACCTAAGTATATCGAGTTCCTGCAGACCGGACTGGAGAATTATAAGAAAGAGAAATAAATAGAATTGGAAAAAGGATGCTTGTAAAAAGGCATCCTTTTTTCACTAAATCCCCTTTTTGTATGAAACACATTATAGACATTGATGCTTGGGAACGCCGGGATAACTACGGCTTTTTCCGCAGTTTTGTAAATTCCTGGTATTCCGTCACCACAGAGATTGACTGCACGGAAGCCAGTGCTGCAGCCCGGGCTGCAAAGCGCTCCTTTTTCCTTTATTATCTGTATGCTGTGGTGCGTTCGGCCAATGAAGTCGATGAACTCCGTTACCGTACCGACAAGGAAGGCCGGGTTGTTTTTCACGACCGGGTGGACATCATTTCTCCGATAGCCGTTCCTGGGAAAACATTCTATACCGTGCGCATTCCCTATTACGAAGACTTTGAACGTTTCTATGCCGAAGCCTACGCCTTGATAACAAACATGCCCGAGGACGGTGACCCTTATGGAGCCGAAAAGATTCTTGCCGAGCAAGGCGATTACGATGTGGTCCATCTGAGTGCGGTTCCCAAAATGTATTTCACCTCGATAACCTATACACTTGCCGAAGCAGGCAACGGTTGCAGTTATCCGTTGATGACTGCCGGCAAGGCCGTATCTCGTGAAGGCCGTCTGGTATTTCCTCTTTCCATTTATGTGAACCATGCTTTTGTCGACGGTTCTCATTTGACCTCCTTCTTCGGAAAGGTGGAGGAGTATTTGAAAGAGATTTCACATAAATGAATCACCCCAAATAAATAATCTATGAAACGCTTATAAGGGTGTTTTTTCATGCTACAAATATATATATATGATGCCATACATATATGGCAACTTTGAGTTGTTTTTTGTATCTCGGTTTCTGTTTTTTAAGTATCATTGAAAAATCGGAAATGTGCAGACAAGATTTGTAGTATTACAGAATTGTTACAGAATTTATCCTTACCTTTGACACTTTAACAGAATAAGCGTATGGTAAGTAATATATCTTCATGCACGAAAGTACTTGTTTTGCCGATAGTTCTATGGGTTGTTTCGTCTTTTTCCCTGCGGGCGCAGGAGAAGGATTTTGCCACTTGGGCGAATGCCGGTTTCGAATATAAGTTGAAGCCGGCATTTACTGTTTCCGGTGGGCTGGAGTGGCGTACAAAGGATGATTTGGGAAAGACAGACCGGTGGGGGCTGAAGGTGGGGGGAAGCTATAAGCTGTTGCCTTTCCTGAAGCTTGGAGCTGGGTATGAGACGCATTACCGCAATCGGGGGGCAGATGGCTGGAAGTTCCGGCACCGCTACCGTTTGGAAGGCACTCTGTCTGCCCGTGTGCAAAGGGTGAAACTGTCCTTGCGTGAGCGCTTTCAGCATACGTTCGATGGGCATAGAGATGAGTTCCGCTTGCGCTCGCGTGCGAAGTTTGCCTATGACATTCCGAAGTGCAAGCTGGAACCGTATGCTTCGGCCGAGATGTATAATGGTTTGAATAAGACAGAGCACTTCGGAGTAAAGCGGATGCGCTATCGTGGGGGTATTACGTTGCCCTTGTCCGAGCGCTGGGAGGCGGACATCTTCTATTGCAGGCAATGGGAGAAGGATAAGCGGAAGGATATAGTAGGGGTGGAGTGTGTTTATAGCTTTTGAGGGGAGATGAGGGCTGAAAGCCTTTTTTTACTTTTTGTTCTTCCGGTACTCCTTTTTCAGATAAAAGTTGAATCCGGCATATATTTGGAGGGTGCCGAACCCGTTGTTCAGGGAGAAACTGTTTTTGTAGTAGTCGTATGTCCGTCCTACGAATGAGGTACCCACGAAGTATTTGCTGTTGTTGTATACCACACCTGCACGCAGAATGAAGTCGATATTGAAATTCTTGTACCAGTCGTCCGCTTCCCGCTCTTCTGTCTTCTCTATGCGTGATGTCTTGTAGGCGACAGCCGGATTGAACGACAGGCATGCGAGGCAGTTGCGGGCAAACACCCAATTGTAGGCATAGCCGGCGTTGAGGCTGATGTTCGTGTATTTGATATGTTTCACCTTCATACCCGGGTTCATGGTTTCCTGAATGATTTCGGGCAGCTTGGTATAGTCGAAGTTCAGATTGTGGGTGGATACGGAGAATCCGGCAATGAAAGAACCTGCATTGCAGCGCTGGTTGGTGGACTGGCTGAAGGCGGCTGGATAGGAGAAACGTCGATTGTTGAAAATGTAATACAGATTTAATCCCTTCATCTTTACTTTCAATCCGTTGAAATCTTCGGAATAATTGGAGGGAATCTCGTCGGAAAAGCCGGATACCTTGTGTATCTTATAGTCGTTTCCGGTGCTGCGATAGAAAATGTCGACTCCCAGTTTGGAACTGTAAAGACTGAGATCAAACTCCGTACCGCGCTTTTTCTTGCTTTTCTTTCCGTAGAGCCAGTCCGTATCGACAGCCCATCCCAGGAATATCCAACGCCATCCGAAGTAAGCGCCTATCTTGTTGTGAGGGTTGGGCGAGAAACGGAGCTGCTGGTCGTCATTGCCCACGGAGTAATACTCGTAATTGGTGAAATGGTCGAGCATCAGGGCGTAATTGTATCGGTTGGGACTGATATAGGTAGTGTCGAAGTCGCTGAAGTTGAGGAATTTCTTCAATGCTTTTCCGAAGGTGTTTTTATATACGATGCTGTCGCATGCGACAGAACCGTTCTCCTTGTTTTGCGCAAACAATGAGAATGTAAATAATATCCATAAGCAGAAAAAGGCCCCTCTTTGCATCTTGTTGTTCTCTCTCATTTATACAAAGCTAAATAAAATAACCGGTTTTTGAACAGTATCCCGCTAATTTTTCTCTGAAAAAGGCATCAATAATTTGTAGTTCTCAATCGGAATGACTAATATTGAACGTCTTATTGAGAGACTTTATGAATCAAAACCAGATAAAGAAGAATACGATATGAAGAAGATTATCAATCCGTGGAAAGATATGGAGGGCTACAACTGTTTCGGTTGCTCTCCTGACAATGAAGCCGGTGTGAGAATGGAGTTTTATGAGGACGGTGACGAGGTGGTGAGCATCTGGAAGCCGCGTCCGGAGTATCAAGGGTGGCTGAATACGTTGCATGGAGGCATCCAGTCCGTATTGCTGGATGAAATCTGCGGCTGGGTCGTGTTCCGCAAGCTGCAGACCGGCGGGGTGACATCGAAAATGGAAACCCGCTTCCGCAAATCCATATCGACCAACGACACGCATGTGGTGCTGCGGGCTTCGCTTCGCGAGCAGAAGCGGAATATTGCTATCATAGAAGCACGCCTGTATAATAGCATGGGCGAACTTTGCACAGAAGCCACTTGCACCTACTTTACCTTTCCGAAGGAGAAGGCGGAAGCGGAAATGCATTTCCATAGCTGCGAAGTAGAGCAGGAGGAAATATTGCCGTTGATTTAATTGTTTCACCACAGATTACACAGATTTGCATAGATTGGAATAAAAATAATCTGTGCAAATCTGTGTAATTTGTGGTGAACTAAGATGAATTTGAAAGAAAAAATAAACTTTTTGTGATAAATCTTTTGGAGTTTCAAACTTTTAGTTTACTTTTGTCGCATTAAAATCCAAAAAATATGAAGAATATCGTTGCACATCATCACCATCATCATCCTAACGAATAACTCGGTGGGCGTATGAGTGTATATGTACAACAGATGACATAACAGACGAGGCTTGCCGAATATTGGTAAGCCTCGTTTTGTTTTCTGTCATCTCATTCAAAATAGTAAATAGTAAATCGTAAAATAGTAAATAACCTTATGTTAAGAATTGCAGTACAAGCTAAGGGTCGTCTGTATGACGAGACCATGTCGTTTTTGGGAGAATCGGATATAAAGTTGAGTGCCATGAAGCGCTCGTTGTTGGTGCAGTCGTCAAACTTTCCTCTTGAAGTGTTGTTTCTGAGGGATGACGACATTCCGCAGTCTGTGGCTACCGGAGTGGCTGATATAGGAATTGTGGGTGAGAATGAATTTGTTGAGAAGAATGAGGATGCAGAGATAATCAAGCGTCTGGGATTCAGCAAATGCCGTCTGTCTCTTGCCATGCCGAAGGATATTGAGTATCCGGGGGTGAAGTGGTTTCACGGAAAGAAGATTGCGACATCTTATCCGGGTATCCTTTCCGGCTTTTTGAAAGAGAATGGGGTGAATGCGGAGATACACGTCATTACGGGGTCGGTAGAAGTGGCGCCGGGCATCGGTCTGGCAGATGCCATTTTCGATATTGTAAGTTCCGGTTCTACGCTGGTGAGCAACCGTTTGAAGGAAGTGGAGGTTGTGATGAAGTCCGAAGCCCTGCTGATTGGTAACAGGAACCTGAGCGAGGAAAAGCAAGAGATATTGAGGGAGCTGTTGTTCCGTATGGATGCCGTGAAGACAGCCGAAGATAAGAAGTATGTGCTGATGAATGCCCCGAAAGAGAAACTGGATGAGATTGTCTCTGTACTTCCGGGCATGAAGAGCCCCACGGTGATGCCTTTGGCACAAGAAGGCTGGTGCTCAGTACATACCGTACTCGACGAGAAGTGTTTCTGGGAGATTATCGGAAAGCTGAAAGCGCTGGGGGCAGAAGGCATTCTGGTGCTGCCGATTGAGAAAATGATAATTTAAAGCCTCGAGGATGTGTCAAAAGTATATAAACGCTTTCTTTATGTTACGACATTAGGTGCGAATTACGCGAAATAGCGCGGATTCGGTAAAATAAATCCGTGAAATCCGCGTAATCAGCGCCTAAAAGAAAGTCTTCAGAGAGTTTTGATACACCTCCAATAATATCATGGTTTATGCATAAATCTTTAAAAACATGTCATTATGATATTGATTAGTAATCCCGATAAATCCCAGTGGCAAGAGATTCTGAAACGTCCGGTGATGAATACGGAGAATCTGTTTGATACGGTGCGGAGTGTTATTGACCGTGTGAAGGAGGAGGGAGACCGTGCTGTGCTGGATTATGAAGAAAAATTTGATAAAGTGGTGTTGGCCTCGCTGGCAGTGTCGGAAGAGGAACAGCAGGAAGCGGAAAACCTGGTGAGTGAAGACTTGAAAGCAGCTATTCGCCTGGCAAAGCAGAACATCGAGACTTTCCACGCCGCACAACGCTTTGAGGGCAAGAAAGTGCAGACTCAGCCGGGGGTGACCTGCTGGCAGAAAGCGGTTGCCATAGAAAAGGTGGGATTGTATATCCCCGGAGGAACGGCTCCGCTGTTTTCTACGGTACTGATGCTGGCCGTTCCCGCCAGGATTGCCGGATGCAAGGAGATTGTTCTCTGCACCCCTCCGGGACGTGACGGAAAGGTACATCCCGCTGTGTTGTTTGCCGCAAAAGTGGCAGGTGTCAACCGGATTTTCAAAGCTGGCGGCATACAAGCCATTGCCGCTATGGCATACGGAACGGAAAGTGTGCCTAAGGTTTACAAGATATTCGGTCCGGGAAATCAGTATGTCACGGCTGCCAAACAGCTTGTGAGCTTGCGTGATGTGGCGATAGATATGCCGGCAGGACCTTCGGAAGTAGAAGTTTTGGCTGACGAAACAGCTAATCCGATTTTTGTCGCCGCCGACTTGTTGAGCCAGGCAGAACACGGAGTGGACAGTCAGGCTATATTAATTACGACCTCTGTAGAATTGCAACAAGCTGTAAAGGTGGAAGTGGAACGCCAACTGGCCTTACTGCCACGTAAAGAGATTGCCGAAAAGTCTCTTGCCAATAGCAAACTGATTGTAGTGGACAGCATGACAGAAGCCATTGAATTGACCAACGCGTATGCTCCCGAACATCTTATCATAGAAACCGAGGATTATCTTTCCGTGGCAGAACGTATCGTGAATGCCGGTTCCGTATTCCTGGGTTCTCTTACTCCGGAGAGTGCGGGAGATTATGCTTCGGGCACAAACCATACCCTGCCGACAAACGGCTATGCCAAAGCATACAGCGGTGTCAGCCTCGACAGCTTTATCCGCAAGATAACTTTTCAGGAGATAAAGCCGGAAGGATTAAATATCATCGGCCCTGCCATCGAGCTGATGGCTGCCAATGAACAGCTGGATGCGCATAAGAATGCTGTGAGTGTGAGACTGGGGCAGTTGGAAAATGGAAATGGAAATTGAAAGTTGAAAATTGAGAGCTGATGGCTTAAAGTAATTTTAATCGTAAATTGTCAAATCATAAATAACATGGTGAAAACATTACAAGAACTTACCCGTCCGAATATCTGGCGTCTGAAGCCTTATTCTTCAGCACGTGATGAATATAATGGTGCTGCGGCATCCGTTTTTCTCGATGCAAACGAGAATCCTTATAACATGCCGCACAACCGTTATCCCGACCCCATGCAGCGGGAGTTAAAGACAGAATTGTCTAAAATTAAAAAGGTGAGTCCCGATTCCATCTTCTTAGGGAATGGCAGTGACGAAGCTATCGATTTGGTGTTCCGTGCTTTTTGTGAACCCCGTGTGGACAATGTAGTGGCTATCGACCCTACCTACGGCATGTATCAAGTCTGTGCTGACGTTAATGATGTGGAGTACCGTAAAGTGCTGCTCGATGAGGATTTCCAGTTCTCTGCCGACAAGCTTTTGGCTGCTGCGGATGAGCATACCAAACTGATTTTTATCTGCTCTCCCAACAATCCTACCGGCAATGACCTGCTCCGTAGCGAGATTGAAACGCTGATTCGCCAGTTTGATGGGTTGGTGATACTGGATGAGGCATACAATGACTTCTCCGAAGCACCTTCCTTCCTCGAAAATTTGAATCGGTATCCGAATCTCATTGTACTGCAAACCTTCTCCAAAGCATGGGGATGTGCTGCCATCCGTCTGGGCATGGCATTTGCCTCACCGGAGATTATCGGCATCCTCAGTAAGATAAAATATCCCTATAACGTGAACCAGCTGACACAGAAGCAGGCAGTGGAAATGCTTCACCGCTATTATGAAATAGAACGTTGGGTGAAGACCTTGAAAGAAGAACGGGAGAATCTGGAAGCCGAGTTCGCCGCACTGCCATGTACGGTGAAGATGTTCCCTTCCCATGCCAATTTCTTCCTGGCCCGTGTGACGGATGCCGTGAAGATTTACAATTATCTGGTAGGCAAGGGTATCATTGTCCGCAACCGTAACTCCGTGTCACTCTGCGGAAATTGCCTGCGGGTGACGGTGGGAACGAGAGGAGAGAATGAAAAATTGATTGAAGCGCTGAAGGAATATATGTAGAAGGAGTTAAAGGGAGTAAAAGGGGGGTAAAGGGATTAAAAGGGAGTTAAAGGCCGATACTGCTGTTCTATACAAGTAATGCTTATGCAAGCAGAACTACTGGCCTCTAACTCCTCTAACTCCTTCTACCTCCTTCTAACTCCCGATAACTCCCTTTATTCCCTCAAAAAAAATATCCTTTAAAATGAAGAAACTACTTTTTATAGACCGTGACGGGACTTTAGTCATTGAGCCGCCCATTGATTATCAGCTGGACTCCCTGGAGAAGCTGGAGTTCTATCCGAAAGTGATGCGCAATCTTGGCTTCATCCGCAGCAAGCTGGATTTTGATTTTGTAATGGTGACCAATCAGGACGGTCTCGGCACCGCCTCCTTTCCGGAAGAGACCTTCTGGCCGGCACACAACCTGATGATGAAGACATTGGAAGGCGAAGGCATCACCTTCGACGACATCTGCATAGACCGCAGCATGCCCGACGACAATGCACCGACCCGCAAGCCGCGTACCGGAATGCTTGCCAAATACCTCGATAACCCGGACTACGATTTGTCCCACAGTTTCGTCATTGGCGACCGGCCTACGGATGTGGAACTGGCAAAGAATCTGGGCTGCCGTGCCATTCTTCTGCAAGATGACACGGCATCATTGAAACCCGTTTCCGAAGGTGGCGGTGCCGCTTGTGACGGACTTGAAGATTACTGCGCCCTCGCCACCAGGGATTGGGATAAGGTTGCCGAATTCCTCTTTGCCGGTGAGCGTACGGCGGAAGTACGTCGTACTACCAAGGAGACAGATATATACGTATCCTTGAATCTGGATGGTAACGGGCATTGTGACATCGCGACCGGACTGGGCTTCTTCGACCACATGCTGGAGCAGATAGGCAAGCACGGCGGCATGGACCTCACCATCCGTGTGAAAGGCGACCTCGAAGTGGACGAGCACCACACCATCGAGGATACCGCTCTTGCTCTGGGCGACTGCCTTTATCAGGCCTTAGGAAGCAAGCGCGGCATCGAACGCTACGGCTATGCCCTTCCTATGGACGATTGTCTCTGCCAGGTGTGCCTCGACTTCGGCGGTCGCCCGTGGTTGGTATGGGATGCCGGGTTCAAGCGCGAGAAGATAGGCGACATGCCTACGGAAATGTTCCTGCACTTCTTCAAGTCCTTGAGTGATGCCGCCCGGATGAATCTTAATGTAAAAGCCGAAGGGCAGAACGAACATCATAAGATAGAAGGCATCTTCAAGGCGCTGGCACGTGCGCTGAAGATGGCGGTGAAAAGGGATATTTATCACTTTGAACTGCCAAGCTCGAAAGGAGTGTTGTAGAATCGTACAGACAACTGCTGCAAAGTTACTGCATACCTTTTGCAGTGTTGCTGCAAAGCAGTTGCAGTGACGCTGCAAGGCTTTTGCAGAGCCACTGCAGATGTATTGCAGAGCTACTGCAGATGTATTGCAGAGTTTTGCAGTTGTATATCTCTGATTAATAGATAAGTAGTGTTATGTCACATTTAGCCCCTTTGATAGCTGATTTAGCTCTGATATTGATTTGTGCGGGGATTATGACCCTGCTTTTTAAGAAATTGAAGCAACCGCTGGTGTTAGGATATGTAGTTGCAGGATTCCTTGCCAGCCCTCACATGGCCTATACACCGTCGGTGATGGACACGGCTAATATACAGACCTGGGCGGATATAGGCGTTATCTTCCTGCTGTTTGCACTGGGATTGGAATTCAGCTTCAAGAAGATTGTGAAGGTGGGAGGCGTGGCGATTATTGCTGCGTGTACCATCATCTTTTGTATGATATTGTTGGGAGTGGCGGTAGGTACCGGGTTCGGCTGGCAACGGATGGACTGTATCTTCCTGGGCGGTATGATTGCCATGTCGTCCACTACCATTATCTATAAGGCGTTTGATGATTTGGGGATGCGCAAGAAACAGTTCACGGGGCTGGTGCTCAGTGTGCTTATCCTGGAGGATATTCTTGCCATCGTATTGATGGTGATGCTCTCCACGATGGCAGTCAGCCATAACTTCGAGGGTACGGAGATGCTGGGGAGCATTGCCAAACTGCTGTTCTTCCTGATACTTTGGTTCGTCGTAGGGATATACCTCATCCCCGGATTGCTGAAGCGGTGCCGGAAGCTGATGAGCGAGGAAACCTTGCTGATAGTCTCTCTCGGACTCTGTTTCGGTATGGTGGTGATGGCCGCGCACACGGGTTTCTCGGCTGCTTTCGGCGCGTTCATCATGGGCTCCATTCTTGCCGAGACGGTAGAGGCGGAGAGCATAGAGCGCCTGGTGAAGCCGGTCAAGGACTTGTTCGGCGCCATCTTCTTCGTATCGGTCGGCATGATGGTAGACCCGGCCATGATTGTGGAGTATGCGGGACCTATTGTCGTGATTACTCTGGCGGTCATCCTCGGGCAATCCCTCTTCGGGACGCTGGGTGTGCTGCTGGCAGGGCAACCGCTGAAGACGGCTATGCAATGCGGTTTCAGTCTGACGCAAATCGGTGAGTTTGCCTTTATTATAGCTTCGCTGGGCGTGTCACTGCATGTCACCAGCCATTTCTTGTATCCTATTGTGGTGGCGGTGTCTGTCATCACCACTTTCCTCACTCCTTATATGATTCGTTTGGCAGAACCGGCTTCCAATCTTGTGGATACGCATTTGCCGGAAAAATGGAGAAAGTTCTTGACCCGCTATGCTTCAGGTTCGCAGACCATGAACCACGAGAGTCTGTGGAAGAAACTGATATTTGCGCTGGTCAGGATTACGGTGGTGTATTCCATCATTTGCGTGGCGGTGATAGCTTTGGCGTTCCGTTTTCTGGTGCCTTTCGTGCACGACAGTCTGCCCGGGGTATGGGGCTCTCTGTTGGCTGCCTTTATCATCATTCTGTGTATAGCTCCGTTCCTGCGTGCCATCATGATTAAAAAGAACCACTCGGAAGAGTTCGTGACTTTATGGAAGGATAACCGTGGAAACCGGGCACCGTTGGTGGCCACCATTGTACTGCGTCTGCTGCTGGGCGTTTCGTTCGTCATGTTCGTAATAGCCGGTTTGTTCAAGATGTCCGTCGGTCTGGTGTTTGGAGTGGCGGTGCTGCTGGTGACCCTGATGATACTCTCCCGCCAGTTGAAGAAGCAGTCCATCATGATAGAGAGGACATTCTTCCAGAATCTGCGGTACCGCGACATGCGTGCCGAGTATATGGGAGAGAAGAAACCGGAGTATGCGGGACGTCTGCTGTCGCGCGACCTGCACCTGACGGATTTTGAAATCCCCGGCGAGTCGGCATGGGTGGGCAGGACATTGGCGGAGCTGAATTTTGGAAAGAAATACGGTATCCATGTGGTCTCTATCCTTCGGGGCAAGAAACGGATTAATATTCCCGGAGCGTCTGTCCGCCTTTTCCCGCAGGACAAGATACAAGTAATTGCCACGGATGAGGAATTGAACATCTTCGGCCAGGAGATGGATAAGGTGTCTGCCATGAATGCGGATGTGATAGAGAAGAGTGAGATGATTCTACGCCAGTTCTGTGTGGACGGGCAGTCCCCTTTCCTGAACAAGACCCTGAAAGAAGCAGGGATACGCGAGAAATATCACTGCCTGATTGCCGGTGTGGAGCGGGGAGGGGAGACCTTGCATGCTCCCGACCCGCATGAACCTTTTGTGGAGGGAGATGTGGTATGGATTGTAGGCGAGAGTGCCGATGTGTACAAGCTGGTCGGCTGGAAATGTGAAGGTTTCGACATGGGGTAAGGTCTACCCCATGAACGCTAATCAGAGTTTGTTCAGTATTTTGTCCATTACCCAGTTGGTCAGAGTGGCGCTTTCGCCGTCACAGCCGCAGACTGACTTGCCCAGCAGGTGGTCTACCACTGCCTGTATAAGCGGTTGTTGGACGTAGGTGGGATTTTCGACAATGATTTCCTCACGCCCTCTTTCTGTGTGCAGCGCAATGGGGTCATAGGTGAATACGGAGAAACAAATCATGCCTTTGTCTCCAATGATTTCTATACGGTCTTCGCGGGCGGATTCGTGGGCGACAAAACACCAGGAGCCGCTGCCTACTAGTCCGCTGTCAAACTGGAAACATGCGCTTAGAGTGTCTTCGGCAGGATATAGTCTGCCACGGTTGCTCTTGTAGCCGCTAGCTTCGAGGATACATCCGAAGATTTCCTGCAGCAAGTCTATCTGGTGGGGCGCAAGGTCATAGAAGTATCCTCCGCCGGCAATGTCCGGCTGCACGCGCCACGGCAGGTTTTCCTTGTTATGGTCGAGGTCGCGGGGAGGCTGGGCGAAGCGGATTTGAATGTTGATGACATTGCCAATATGTCCTTCCTCTACCAGTGACTTTACCTTCAGGAAGTAGGGCAGATAGCGGCGGTAATACGCGACAAAACATGGAACACCCGTTTCTTGGGAAATGCGGTTGATGCGGCAGCACTCTTCGTAGGTAACGGCCATCGGCTTCTCTATGTAGACCGGTTTACCTGCCTTCATGGACATGATGGCGTACGTAGCATGTGAAGAAGGAGGAGTGGCAATGTACACGGCGTTCACCTCTTCGTCGTCAATCAGTTCCTGGGCATCGTCGTACCATTTAGGAATCCCTCTTTCCTTGGCGTAGGTCTTGGCCTTGTCACCATTTCGGCTCATGACGGCCACTACTTCGGAGTTCTCTATTTTCTGGAATGCCGGTCCGCTTTTGTATTTGGTCACTTCTCCGCAACCGATGAATCCCCATTTAATTATTCTCTCGCTCATAATCTTTCCCTTATTTTTACTCTTCCTCAAAATCGAATTCAAAGTCGAAATCATCCAGAAATTCCGGTTCTGTAAATTCTTCCAGACTCCGGCGGTCTTTTTTCGTTGGTCGTCCGGTACCTTTGGCACGGTTGACGAAACCGCTAACACGGCTCATCTCCAGCAGTTCATACTGTTCCGGAGTCGTTACATTCTCCATCATTTCGGCCACTAACTTTGCGCCAACACGCTTTTCGATGGGCTGCAGAACTTTGAAGGAATAGGTGACGGGGGGCTTGCGCACCTGGATGACGTCTCCCGGCTTCACCGTACGGGCAGCCTTTGCCAGTGCGCCATTGATGCTGATGCGTCCTTTTTTGCAGGCTTCGGCGGCTATGGTACGCGTCTTGAAGATGCGCACGGCCCACATCCATTTGTCAATTCTGGCTTCGTTCATTTCTTGTTATATTGATTCATGGTGATATCTATTCCCGCCAGGCAGAAACTTTTGATGATTTCTCCGGCTGTCTCCAATCTCTCATCCATTGTTTTCCAATCTTCATCGGTAAAATGTCCCAGCACATAGTCAATCTGCCCACCACGGGGAAAGTCATTGCCGATGCCGAAACGCAGGCGTGCATAATTCTGGGTGCCCAGCGTTGATGCAATATGCTTAAGGCCGTTATGTCCCGCATCGCTTCCCTTACCTTTCAGGCGCAGTGTGCCGAAAGGCAGTGCCAGGTCATCTACCACTACCAACACATTCTCCAATGGAATGTTTTCCTTTTGCATCCAGTAGCGTACGGCGTTGCCGCTGAGGTTCATAAAGGTGGAAGGCTTCAGCAGTAACAGTTGGCGTCCCTTGACTGACAGTGTTGTGGTGAAACCATAACGTCCGTCGGTAAAAGTGGCACCCGCTGCTTTGGCCAGAGCATCTACTGCCATGAATCCGATGTTATGGCGGGTTTCGTGATATTCGGGGCCGATATTGCCCAATCCTACAATTAAATATTTCATAGTCAGTGCTTCCTGTTTATGAGGGTGTTAAAACTAGTATTCACCACAGATTACACAGATTTGCACAGATAGACATCTTTGATTATCGGTACATTAAATTCATTCTGTGTTAATCTGTGTAATCTGTGGTGAATTATACACTCTCGTGAGCCGTAAAAAGAACGCGGATTATCGCAACTTTCCGCGGAAATCAGTATGAAATCTGCGTTGGCTGCGTTAATCCGCGTTCCCGAATATTTAGTCTTTCTTGGAAAGAATCGATTAGTTGCCTGCAGCAGCAGCGGCACCTCTTGCAGCACGAGTCAGCTTAACGGCGCATACAACAGCTTCTTTGGCATTCAGCAATTCCAATCCTTCGTATTGCAATTCGCCAACTTTAACAGTCTTACCAAGTCCCAAGTGGGCAACGTTGATAGTCAGTCTTTCAGGAATTACGTTATACAAAGCTCTTACTTTCAGCTTACGCATCTGGAGTACCAGCTTACCACCAGCCTTAACACCTTCTGCCAAACCTTCCATCTGTACCGGAACTTCCATAACGATAGGCTTAGCCTCGTCGATTTGATAGAAGTCAACGTGCAGGATAGTATCCTTTACGGGGTGGAATTGGATATCTTTCATGATAGCGTTTACTTTCTTGCCATCAATCACCAAGTCAACTACGTAGATGTGCGGAGTGTAAACCAAGTTACGCAGACCCTCTGCAGGTACAGTGAAGTGAACATTTTCACCTGCACCATAAAGTACGCAAGGTACACCGTTGTTTTTACGAATAGCTTTCAAAGCTCTTGCTTGTTCCGAAGAACGTTCTGCAATAGTTCTTGCAGTTCCTTTTACTTCAATTGATTTCATTTTAAAAAATTTTGTGTTACTCTAAATTAAGTAAATTTTTTGCTTAATTCACCATCACACGATGTGGCTTGCCACACGATGTTGCAAAAAAGCGGTGCAAAAGTACAGCTTCTTTTTGAATTATCAAAAGGTTATAACTTAAAATTCAATGTCTATCTTGATTTCTCCTTCCAATGAAGACGCTTTTTCCTCTTTCGACAGTTCTTCTTTTCCCGTTTCGGGACTTTCAGCCTCTTCGTCAGCGGTATGTCTTGTATAGCAACCCTGCTGCTCCTGGATGAAGCCGATGGCTTGCTGGAGTCCGTTCATGAACTTTTCAAAATCCTCTTTGTATAGAAAGATTTTGTGCTTTTCGAAACTTACCTGCGAGTCGTCTCCTTCGCCCATCACAATCTTCTTGCTTTCCGTGATGGCGAGAAACATTTCGTCTTTTCTGTTTTTCTTGACGTCTAAATAGTAGATGCGCTTACCTGCTTTGATGGATTGGGAGAATACAATCTCCTTGTCGTTCATGTCCGCTGCGTTTTTCTTCTTAAAGTCTTCCATATTATAATAGGTCTCAATTTTGATATTATCACCTTAAAACTTGTATCTCGTAGCTTTTAGCTCTTTATCGGGCTCAAAATTGACGATTTTTTTTAAACTGTCAAAAGAAAAAGACCGGATAATCAATATCTGCATTAAAAAATGTGATTTATTTATGTAAACTCATTAAAAATGCCTACTTTTGCGCCTTGTTAAAACACTAGTATTTACTTTAGAATTATGATCAACAGAGTTCTTATTCGTCTTAAGATTATACAGATTGTATATGCTTATTATCAGAATGGCAGTAAAAATTTAGACTCAGCGGAGAAAGAATTGTTCTTTAGCCTTTCAAAGGCATACGACCTCTACAACTACCTGCTGATGCTGATGATAGCTTTGACGAACTACGCACAAAAACGTATTGATGCGGCAAAAGCTAAGCTGGCTCCCACTGCCGAGGAGCTGTATCCCAACATGAAATTTGTGGAAAACAAGTTCATAGCCCAGTTGGAAGTGAACAAACAATTGACGGAATTCATTGCCAACCAAAAGCGCACGTGGGCCAATGATGAAGACTTTGTCAAGGGATTGTATGAGAAAATTGTGGAATCAGATATATATAAGGAATATATGGCTTCTTCGGACAATTCTTACGAATACGACCGTGAATTGTGGAGAAAGCTGTATAAGACTTTTGTCTTCAACAACGAAGCCTTGGACAATGTGCTCGAAGACCAGAGCCTCTACTGGAATGACGACAAGGAGATTGTGGATACTTTCGTACTGAAAACCATCAAGCGCTTTGAAGAGAAGAATGGTGCCAATCAGGAACTTCTACCAGAGTTCAAGGATGAGGAAGACCAGGAATTTGCACGCCGTTTGTTCCGCCGTGCCATCTTGAACTGCGACTATTACCGTCACCTCATCAGCGAGAACACGCGCAATTGGGACTTGGACCGTGTAGCCTTTATGGACGTTGTAATCATGCAGTGTGCCTTGGCCGAAATATTAAGTTTCCCGAACATTCCGGTGAGTGTTTCGTTGAACGAATATGTCGATATTGCCAAAGTTTACAGCACGGCCAAAAGTGGCAGCTTCGTGAACGGTACATTGGATGGAATAGTTAATCAATTAAAAAAAGAAGGTAAGTTAACGAAAAACTAATACCTTTGTTTAATAATAGAAACCAAAACTGAGTATTTATGAACTTAATGACTGTATTCTTCCTGCAGGCTCCCGCTGCAGGCCCTGCCGGTGGTGGTAGCATGATGTGGATTATGCTGATAGCCATGTTCGTTATTATGTATTTCTTTATGATTCGTCCTCAAAACAAGAAGCAAAAGGAAATAGCAAACTTCCGTAAATCGCTTCAAGTGAATCAGAAAGTAATCACAGCTGGTGGTATCCATGGTGTTATCAAGGAAATCAACGACAATGATGTGGTGCTTGAAATCGCTTCTAACGTTAAGATTCGTATAGACAAGAATTCTATTTTTGCTGCAGCTGCTGATGCGAACAGCAGTCAGGCATCTAAATAATAGAAATGTGAGCCTATGTTTGAACGTAGGAACATACAACGTACATATCTGAAGATATCAAGAGAAGTGAAGGACTTTCTGCTTAGCGATAAAAGCAGGGAGTTCTTCATTTTTTTGTTTTTTTTCTTTGTAGCCGGTGGCTTCTGGCTCTTGCAGACCTTGAACAACGACTATGAGGCGGACTTTTCTATACCGGTGCGGCTGAAGGGAGTGCCCAATAATGTGGTGATTACCTCTGAACCTGCTTCAGAACTCCGTATCAAGGTAAAGGATAAGGGAACGGTACTGCTCAACTATATGTTGGGAAAGAGCTTTTATCCCGTTATTCTCGATTATGCCGATTATAAGGGCGTGGATAATCAAGTAAGGATATATCCCTCGCAGTTTGAAAAGAAAGTGCTGAACCAGCTGAATGCCTCTACCCGCCTGCTTTCCATGAAGCCGGATACATTGGAGTACATCTATTCGACGGGAGCCTCCAAACTGGTGCCGGTGAAGCTGCGCGGCACGCTGAGTGCCGGACGTGAGTATTATCTTTCGGATACGATATTCAGTCCCGATTCCGTATTGGTGTATGCGCCGCAAGGCGTGCTGGATACGATTGCTGTTGCCTATACGCAACCGGTGAAGCTGGAAGATATATCGGATACCTTGAGGCAACAAGTCCCCCTGCGTATCCAGAAAGGTGTGAAGTTTGTGCCTTCTTCCATTGAGATGATGCTTCCGGTGGATATTTATACAGAAAAGACAGTGGAGGTGCCGTTGCGTGGCGTTAACTTTCCTGCCGACAAGGTGCTGCGCGCTTTCCCTTCCAAGGTGCAGGTCACGTTTCAGGTTGGTCTGAGTCATTTCAGGCAGATTAACGCTGATGATTTTCATATTTACGTGTCCTATGAGGAACTGCTCCGTCTGGGTTCCGACAAGTATACGGTAAAGATTAAGAATCTGCCGAAAGGGGTGAGCCAGGTACGCTTCAATCCGGCACAAGTGGATTTTCTGATAGAGCAAGTTTCTCCTGATTATGGCGATTAAGATAGGTATAACCGGTGGTATCGGTAGCGGAAAGAGTATGGTATCCCGGCTGTTGGAAGTGCTGGGTGTTCCCGTCTATATCTCGGACTTGGAAACGAAAAGGCTGATGGCATCCGATTCATTGATCCGCGAGGAATTGTCAGCTTTGCTTGGTGCGGAAGTGTATGCCGGTGACACGCTGAACAAGTCTTTGTTGGCGTCTTATCTTTTCGGCAGTCCGGAGCATGCCAAAGAAATCAACGGTATTGTGCATCCTCGTGTAAAGGAGGATTTCAGGCGGTGGACACAATGCCGCACCGCTTCTTCCATTGTCGGTATAGAATCGGCCATTTTGGTTGAAGCGGGGTTTACAGGTGAAGTGGATGCTATTGTTATGGTCTATGCGCCCGAAGAGGTGCGCATTTCACGTGCCGTCCGGCGAGATGCTTCCTCGCGCGAGTTGATAGAAAAGCGTGTCCGTAGCCAGATGGATGACGAAGAAAAGCGTAAATATGCAGATTTTGTCATTGTAAATGATGGCGAAACTCCATTAATACCCCAGGTTTTAGAACTAATCGGTTCGCTATCTGAAAAAATGTACTATCTTTAAAAAATAGGCATCTCCTTAACAATAAAAATAAGCAAGCTTATTTTGTATTGTCTTCGGCTTACATTATCTTTGCCCCCTGAAAAAATAACTACTAATCATCAAAATAGAATATATTATGTTGAAGACTATTTTGTCCATTTCCGGTAAACCGGGATTATATAAGCTTGTTTCCCAGGGAAAAAATATGTTGATTGTAGAGTCGCTTGCAGACAAGAAGCGTTTCCCTGCCTATGGTAATGAGAAGATTATTTCTTTGGGCGATATCGCCATGTATACAGATACGGAAGATGTTCCTTTGAAGGAAGTGTTTCTTTCCATGAAGAAAAAGGAAAATGGTGCTGCCGTAGTGCTGGATTTGAAGAAAGCTACTGCTGACGACTTGCGTGCTTACCTGGCAGAGGTATTGCCTACCTTCGATCGCGACCGCGTATATCCGTCCGACATCAAGAAATTGATTGTTTGGTATAATTTGCTGGTGGCAAGCGGTATGACGGATTTTGAAGAAACTCCTGCGGCAGAAACGAAGGAGGAAAGCAAGGCCGAGTAATCGGAGAAGGATTGAAATACAAAATAAAAGAGGCGATTCTCAATAGTCGGGAATCGCCTCTTTTATTGGGGGATACGGATTGCTTTTAATTTCTGAAAACCAGTCCGTCGTCAGTGGTATTGGCATCCACTGTAATAGGCTTGCTGCGGTCTACTTCCTGAGCCAGCAGCTTCTTCGACAAGTCGTTCAGCAAATAGTGCTGGATGGCACGTTTCACCGGACGGGCGCCGAATTCAGGGTCATACCCTGCATTGGCAAGGAAGTCTATGGCAGCATTTGTCAGAACAAGTTCCACACCGTTACCGGAAAGCATCTTCTGCACACTCTTGATTTGGAGCACCACAATTTGCTTGATTTCGGGCTCTGTCAGTGGCAGGAACATGATGGTCTCGTCGATACGGTTCAGGAATTCCGGGCGGATGGTCTTTTTCAGCATATTCATCACTTCCTTTTTGGTTTCCTCTACGATTTGCTCCTTATTGCTACTGTTGAGCTTCTCCATCTGGCTTTGGATATAGCCGCTGCCCATGTTGGAGGTCATGATGATAATCGTATTCTTGAAGTTGACCGTACGCCCTTTGTTGTCCGTCAGACGTCCGTCATCCAGCACTTGCAGCAAGATGTTGAATACGTCCGGATGCGCTTTCTCGATTTCGTCGAATAGGACGACAGAATACGGTTTCCGCCTTACGGCTTCTGTCAGTTGTCCACCTTCATCGTAGCCCACATATCCCGGAGGCGCTCCTACCAGACGGGAAACACTGTGTTTCTCCTGATACTCGCTCATGTCGATACGGGTCATCATCGTCTCGTCGTCAAAGAGGAACTCCGCCAGCGCCTTTGCCAATTCCGTCTTACCTACACCGGTGGTTCCCAGGAAAAGGAATGAGCCGATAGGACGTTTCGGGTCTTGCAGTCCGGCACGGCTGCGGCGTACGGCATCGGATACGGCCTCGATGGCTTCGTCCTGCCCGATAACCCGCTGGTGCAGTTCCGCTTCCAGATGCAACAGTTTGTCCTTTTCGCTTTGCAGCATCTTGCTTACCGGTATGCCGGTCCAGCGGGATACTACGTCGGCAATGTCTTCAGGGTCCACTTCCTCTTTAATCATGGCCTTGTCGCCCTGCATTTCGTGCAGTTTTTGCTGAGTTTCTTCAATCTCCTGGTTCAGCGCTTGCAGTTTGCCGTAACGGATTTCGGCCACCCGGCCATAGTCGCCTTCCCGTTCCGCCTTGTCGGCCTCGAACTTCAGGTTCTCTATTTCCACCTTATTCTGCTGGATTTTGTTGACAAGGGTCTTTTCACTTTGCCATTTCGCCTTGTACGAGTTTTCCTGCTCCTTCAGCTCGGCAAGTTCTTTGCCGATTTGTTCCAGCTTGGGCTTGTCGTTTTCGCGCTTGATGGCCTCGCGTTCAATCTCCAGCTGCTTTATCTTACGCGAGATTTCGTCCAGTTCTTCCGGAACGGAATCGACTTCCATACGTAGCTTGGCAGCGGCTTCGTCCATCAAGTCGATAGCCTTGTCCGGTAAGAAACGGTCGGTGATGTAGCGGTTGCTCAACTCTACGGCGGCGATGATGGCATCGTCTTTAATCCGTACATGGTGATGGTTCTCATAACGTTCCTTCAGACCACGCAGAATGGAGATGGTGCTCAGCGTGTCCGGTTCGTTCACCATGACAATCTGGAAGCGGCGCTCCAACGCTTTGTCCTTTTCGAAATACTTCTGATATTCATCGAGGGTAGTGGCCCCGATGCTCCTCAGTTCACCGCGTGCCAGGGCGGGTTTCAGGATGTTGGCGGCATCCATGGCGCCTTCGCCCTTGCCTGCACCCACCAGGGTGTGGATTTCATCAATGAAGAGGATGATGTCTCCTTCGGACTTCTTCACTTCGTTGATAACGGCCTTCAGGCGTTCTTCAAATTCGCCTTTGTATTTAGCGCCCGCCACCAGTGCACCCATATCCAGGGAGTAGACTTGTTTGTTCTTCAAGTTCTCGGGGACGTCTCCACGCAAGATACGGTGGGCAAGTCCCTCTACGATAGCTGTTTTACCGGTACCCGGTTCACCGATAAGAATCGGGTTGTTCTTGGTACGCCGGCTCAGAATCTGCAGGACACGCCGTATCTCTTCGTCACGGCCGATGACGGGATCCAGTTTGCCGCTGCGGGCTGCTTCGTTCAGATTGATAGCGTACTTTTCCAATGACTGGTAAGTGTCTTCGCTGGATTGTGAAGTTACTTTTTCTCCTTTTCGCAGTTCGTTGATGGCTTCCCGCAGTTCGCGTTCCGTCATCCCGGCATCTTTCAGAATGGTGGATGCAGTGCTTTTCACATTCAGCAAAGCCAGCAGTACCGGTTCCAGGGAGACGAATTCATCACCCATTTCCTTGGAATATTGGGTGGCCTTCTGGAACACTTCGTTCGTTTCACGGCTCAGGTATGGCTCTCCGCCGGATACCTTGGGCAGAGAATCAATTTGCTTGTCCAGTACAAGTGCTATCTGCTGACCGTTCATGCCCAGTTTCTGGAAGATGAAGTTGGTGACATTTTCACCTACTTTCATCACGCTTTGAAGTACATGCACGGGCTCGATGGCCTGCTGTCCACGGCTTTGTACCAGGTTCACAGCCTCCTGCACTGCTTCTTGCGCTTTAATGGTAAAGTTGTTAAAGTTCATATTTTGTTCTCCTTTCTATTTTATCAGTTTCATAACACTTGGGAAGGCGCAAAAGATTTGCCATTGGCACATTTCGGACAAATTGTCTGCATATAAAATATGTAAAATGACAAATTGTCTGTAAATCAGTCGTTTTGTTTCTTTCTACTTCTTTAGATAAGAAGTTGGAGCAAAGTTCCTTTTCGTATTAAACTCTATTGGTTAAAGAGAAGGGCAAATAAGGATGTCATGCATGAGATGTGCATCTCATGTAGTACGAGGTGTACATCTCATGTAGTACGAGATGTACATCTTATGTAGTGAGGGCCTATATGTTTTAGTAGCTAAGTCTTCGTGTTCCAGCTCCAAGGTTTCCGTGTTGCGGGGGAAGGATATTCTCTTTCCGCTTCGGAGATATAGATTAATTGCTTGGGATGATACAAGTTATTGATAAATTTGTCGTACTTTTACTGCTTCAAAGTTTTGTGCTTTCTGTGTGGTAGGTTTTCGGAGCTCCGCTTGCAGAGGAGCATTATGTATAATTACGTATTAAAATAGAAGATAATGGAGGATAAGATAAAGTTTCCGGCAAATGTGATATTGATAGATGTTGCATTTCTGAATGAAGTGGTATATGGTGCAAAGAACTTTTTGGAAGGTAAGTTGGGGCGGAAGCTACCCGATGTTGACCTGCCGGCATGGTTGAGCTATCTGGCATTGGACGCCGGCTTGAGAGAACAAGAAAATGAGGTGGAAGTGTTGCTGGTGCATACTCCGGCAGCGGACGTGCTGAAGTGTTGTGAACCATCCGATGTGAATAAACTGAATCACCAGGCATGCCGTACGCCGCTGGGCGAATTTACATTTTCTTCCGTCACCTCTTCCGGTTTAGTCTCTACCGAAGCGTTGTTTCTTGACCTGATGAACCTGGCACTTGATTCTGCAGATGTGAAGTGTTTGATGCTGTTGCCTTTCCATCAGGTATATGGTAATGGAGTGGAGGAGAAGCTGGCGGGTTTCTTCAAAGACAAGAGTGAAGAAGAACGGGGCAAAGCTGTGTACTTCATCACGGAGGAACCTCTGAGCCCGGTGTATTGCCGCCTGGAGCCGGTGTTTTATTCTTTGGCGCATGCATTCGGCATCAAGTCTGACGAGTTATAAGATATAAGAAGTATATGAGTGATTTCCGTTTAAAAGTGTTCCAGTCTGTTGCCAAGAACTTGAGTTTTACAAAGGCTTCGCAAGAGTTGTTTGTAAGTCAGCCGGCTATAACCAAGCATATCCAGGAGCTGGAGGCCACTTATCAGACGAGGCTTTTCGACCGGCAGGGAAGTAAAATCAGTTTGACCGAGTCAGGCCGGCTGCTTTTGGAGCATTGCGAACGGATATTGGAGGACTATAAACGGCTGGAATATGAAATGCACTTGTTACATAACGAATATATTGGCGAACTCAAGTTGGGAGCCAGCACTACCATTGCGCAGTATGTGCTTCCTCCGTTGCTGGGCAGTTTTATCGGCAAGTTTCCGCAGGTCAACTTGTCCTTGCTCAATGGAAACTCCCGGGAAATAGAAGCCGCTTTGCAGGAACACCGCATTGACTTGGGATTGGTGGAAGGGGTTTTCCGCCTTCCCAATCTGAAGTACACTACTTTTCTTGAGGATGAACTGGTAGCGGTAGTCCATTCCAAAAGCCGTTTACAATTGCCCGAAGAGATTACTCCCCAGGATTTGCCCGCTATTCCTTTAGTGCTTCGTGAGCGTGGTTCTGGTACGTTGGATGTGATAGAACGCTCGCTCCAGAAGCACGGCGTCAAGCTTTCCTCACTCCATGTACTGATGTATCTGGGTAGTACCGAAAGCATCAAGCTCTTTCTTGAAAACTCCGATTGCATGGGAATCGTGTCTATCCGTTCCATCTGCAAGGAACTGGCTGCAGGCACTTTCCGCGTGGTCGAGATAAAGGATATGCCCATGCTTCGCGACTTCTGCTTTGTCCAGTTGCAAGGGCAGGAAGGAGGATTGTCACAAGCCTTTATGAACTATATGTTTATGTCCCTAACTCGCTCTAAATTGGACTTTGATTGAAAATCAAGAAGTTGGGCGTTTGCCTATATTATATAGGTAACAATATGGAAACGAGCGACCTTCTGCTCGTTTCTGTATTTTGCAATATCCAAAGAACGCCTAAATGTGCGACAAAGATACGATATTTTTCTTAATATCCCATAATTCACAAGTAGAGAAATATGGAAATTAGGACTTTTTTACATAAAATCTCAAATTTGTGAACTTAATCCCATCGTAAAATGAATAGCAAGTATTCCTGCTGAGTTTATCAAATCAGGGGACAGTGTTGTTGATGACGACTCTACCATCAACTCATATATACTTTTCCGACACAAGCATATCCACCGTGCGACAAAAGGCGGCGGACAGATGCTTATCGGCGTGGCCGGTCCGGCTGGTATCAGGAAGAAGGAAAGCAGACACGGCTGAAGCCAGGGAACTGTGCCTTTATCGCAGCCAGACAAATGGCGCAGGTTACGGCGTGTCCTTCTTCCGACAATGTATTCCGTGCCGTGATGCTGTCGTTGCCACGTTGTTTTGTATCTGAGTTCTATCATACGCTTAGACATGACAGTTTTACCTATGACGGAATGGGATGGACTGGCTTCTCTCTGCTGCCCAATCGTCCTGAGTTCCAGAGCCTGTTCCAGTCTCTGAGGCCTTACCGTGATGCTTCGGGAACGATACCGGCATCCCTGTGCCGTCTGAAAATGGCGGAAGGCATATATGCCCTGCTAAATACCGACCGTCGTTTTTTCATCACATTATTCGGTGACCTCATAGACGGGAATCTTGATATCCTTGATGTTCTGAACGAGAGTATCAGCAATGAAATGAGCTGGAGAGCAATAAAAAACAGCAAAATACAGTGAAACATGTAACGATACTCTTAAAGCAGTCTGCGTTGAAATGGTTGCCGGATATCTGTTCTCTTCAAACTGTACTATATAAAAAGCGCATATAATAGTGTGATAACCGACATTAACGTTTCACGACACTTGCATCCTATACTCGTTCGGTGTACACCCCTCCATTTTCTTGAACCACCGCGTGAAGTGTTGCGGATATTGGAATCCCATTTCGTCCGAAATACGGCTAAGGCTTTTGCTTGTGTCAAGGATGCGCTCTTTTGCAATATCCAATATCTTTTGCTGAATGTGCTTGATGGCAGACATACCTGTTTCCTTTTTTACCAAATCGCTGAAATAATTGGTGGAAAGACAAAGTTTGTCAGCGCAATACTGCACTGTCGGGATGCCTTCTGTTATAGGCAAACGCGACTTATAATAATCATCAAGCAACGCCTCGAAACGTGCAAGCAAGTCACTGTTAACGTTTTCGCGGGTAATGAACTGGCGGTCATAGAAGCGTACACATTGGTCAAGCAGCAGTTTCAGATTGTCGATGATGAGCGAACGACTGTGCTTGTCAATCGGATAGTTCAATTCCTCACATAGCCGCCCGATACTTTCAGTAAAAGTCTTCCGCTCGTGTTCGGAAAGGTGCAATGCTTCGTTTGCATTATATGAAAAATAAGTATAGTCTTTCATCAGACGGGCAAGCGGTGTGCCGCGCAGCAGTTCGGGATGAAAGACCAACGCCCATCCAGCAGGCTGATGCAGGTTACCGTCATCAGCGGCTCCCATCACTTGACCGGGAGCGGCGAACAGCACCGTCCCTTTCTCGTAGTCATACAGACTGCGCCCGTATTGCATTGTTCCACAGTCAGTGTCCTTCAGAAGCACTGCATACACATTGTATAACCGTTTGGAATGTCTTATCGGTGACATCTCATAGCAGTTCACGATACTTATCAACGGATGCAATGCCTCGATACCGAACAGGTCGCAATATTGCTGCACCGTATCTATCCTTGTTATTTCTCCCATATTATTACGTCTTGTCTCTGCAAAAATAATATTTTGCCTTGTCATACTGTATTTTATAACGGATATATCTCATATTTATTGCAAAAGTAGCCGGTTTTATGCAAAATAGCATGACCTGAATCACTGGGTGTTTTACCATTTCCACAGGTAAGGGATTTGTCGGATGCAAAAACGATGAATTGGATAATTCTATCAGTGGTTGAGGTCTGGAAAATCCAGTGTAAGCTGCCCCCTAAAACCAAGCGATTCTGCCCCCTTAA
>ENA-OZXC01000184-OZXC01000184.1-human-gut-metagenome-genome-assembly--contig:-NODE-184-length-17137-cov-5.732760_pt1 | contig 17137 bp, 16 predicted proteins | sample MGYA00244849_ERZ654083 | MGnify/ENA primary metagenome ERZ654083 (study PRJEB26926, sample SAMN06164956) | human gut metagenome | biome: ENVO:00009003; feature: ENVO:2100002; material: ENVO:00002003...
GTCAGAATTGTTAAATTTTTAATTAATTAATTGAGATGAAAAAGAAAAGTTTTTTAAGTGGCGTAAATGCTAAATTAGCATTGGCTGCAGTAGCTTTGACAAGTGTGATGTTCACAAGCTGCGAAAAGGAAGAATTCAATGTTGCACCTGTGGAATTGGATCCTGCAAGTGCTACCATTGCTATTACTGTATATGATTTGGGGGATCGTTCTATCATAACAGAAGGCCTTAATATTACAGGTGACACTGAAGTGAAGGCTGGTGCTGATGGTAAAATTGCACCTGAAACAAGAAAGTTTACTGCTACAAAAAAAGATTATTTACCAGGCGAGGGACAAGCTGTGATTCCTGCTTTGAATAAAGGACAATTCGCTTTTGTTCCGGTAAACATTTTCTTGCAGAAAATAACAGATGCCGCTAAGGATGTATATCCTACTCCTGATCCTGAGACTATAAAACCTGAAACAGGTCAGGTTGTAGATGGTGGAAGTTATACCAATGATAGTCCCGAGCCTGTAGTGAAAGAATTGTCATATACAGCATATGTCGGTCAAACTGTTACTAACATTGATGAGGTAAAAACTTGGATTGATGCAAATATACCTGCTACTAAGGCTTTGTCTAATGAAGAACTGAAAGCTGTATTGAAAGCTGCTGTAGAAGGTCTTAATACCGGTTTTACTGCAGTAGTTAGAACAGAAGAAGTAACAATTGCACCTTATACAACTGTTACTTTGAAAGCTACTACAAACTATCAGACTTCTGTAAATAATGTTTCAGCAACAGTAGATGGTGTGGTATATAATATTCCTGGTGTAAATATTAAGGTTGCACTTAATACAACTGCAACACAAGATATTGTTTCAATTACTCATGATCATGGTCACGGTCATGGCAATGGAAACAATGCTGGTGGTGGTAATGGTGACGGTACAGCTTACTAAAATCGTTTTAGTTAGTATTTAATTTTAAACTAAAGGAATAATGAAAAGTAAATTAGTAATAGCCTCCTTATTATTAGCAGGCGCTTGTGCAGCAAATCTGAATGCACAAGAAAAAACGAACTACTACACTCCGAAATGGAGCGATAATATCTTCGTGAGTGTAGGTGGTGGTGTCCACGCTATCAACAATGATGGTTTCAATAAATTGGCTCCGCATTTCAGCGTATCAGTTGGTAAGTTGATTACTCCGACATGGGGTGTACGTGCTCAGTTCAATGGTGTTACTCAGCACTTGTGTCTGGATAACTCGTATTGGGAACATAATAAGACGTACTTTGGTGGTAACATTGATGCAATGATCAATCTTTCTACATTGTTCGCAGGCGTTAATCCTAACCGTTTCTTCGAAGTTTATGGATTCTTGGGTCCTCAAGTAACTGTTGCAAAGTCAGCTAATGTGCTGATTCAAAACGATGGAACAATGATTCCTGATGGAGATGAAAAGGCTAGAGCACGTGTAGGCGCTTCTGCTGGTTTGGGCTTGAAGTTCAATATCAACACTAAGTGGGCTATTGACGTAGAAGCTCGCGGTGCTATCGCTCCGTCTGTATTCGGCAATATCAGCAGCCATCGCAAGGCTGAAGGTACTGGAACTTTGACTGCAGGTGTTAGCTACATCTTCGGTGGTAAGAAGTTTATTCCGGTTTCTAAGATTGACGAAGACGCAGTCAATGCAGAAATCAACAGATATAGAAGTGAACTGGCTCAGGCTCAGGCTGACCTGGCTAACTGCAAGAATGCACTGGCCAACGCTAAACCTGAAGTTAAGGAAGTGACTAAGGAAGTTGAAGTTGCCGGTCCGCGTGCTATCTTCTTCAAGATTGGTAGCGCCCGTCTGGACGACTATGGTAAGGTTAACATCGAATTGGCTGCTAAGATTCTGAAGGCTAATCCGGACAAGAAGTACAAGGTTGCAGGTTATGCTGACAAGGCTACCGGTAGCGCTTCTTGGAACCAGAAGCTGTCCGAAAAGCGTGCCCAGGTTGTTTACGACGCTTTGATTGCTCAGGGTGTTGACAAGGACCAGCTTGAACTCGTAGGATTCGGTGGTACTGAAAACATGTTCGGTAAGAACTTCCTGAACCGCGTAGTTATCCTGGAATAATACACTCCAAGTGACAAATAGACTCTAAAAATGAAGGCGTCTGGGACTCAGACGCCTTTTTTTGGTACTATGTCCGATGCATGTTATAAAGCAATCCATTTTTTATCAGCGACTGAATTTATATGTGATGATGAAGTTTAAGCTATTCTTTATCGTTCTGTTTTGCAGCCTTTCCCTTTCAGCCTTTTCCCAGTTGACGTATGGTACGACCGGGCTGTTGCATGCACCCTCTGCGGAGATGCAGCGTGACAAGACCTTCATGGTCGGCGGTAATTTCCTGAACAAGGAGCTCACACCACCTACCTGGTACTATCATACCTACAACTATTTCTTGAGTGTAACTATCTTTCCCTTTCTGGAAATAGCCTACACGTGTACACTTTTCAAGGCGGAGGCGTTAGGATTGAAGCCATACGGGTACAGCGGATTCACGAACCAGGACCGCTACTTTTCCGCCCGTCTGCGTGTGTTGAAGGAGGGGCAGTTCTGGAAATACATGCCGGCTGTCGTGCTGGGGACGTCCGACCCGTTCACTTCCTCTGGCGGCGGTCAAGTTAGCACTACGGAAGGTAACGGCTATTACAGCCGTTTCTATATTGCCGCTTCCAAGCAGATACCCGTTGTGGGTAAGGAGGAGATCGGTGTCCATCTTTCCTATCTGTATAATGACCGCAAGGAGTACAAGCTGAATGGCTTTGCACTGGGTGTCACCTACAATCCGTCCTTTCATCCGCAGTTAAGGATGATAGCGGAATATGACTCCAAGGACTTTGCCTTGGGAGCCACTTATCTGTTGTTCAAGCATCTGCATGTGCAGGTGGAAATGCAGAGGATGAAATATTTCAGTGGAGGGTTGACATACAAAATTCATTTGAAATAATTAGTGAAAAAATCAGAGGAGGGGATGTTTGATACTATCAGACATCCCTTTTTCTGTATTATATATGTAAGATTAACGGCGGAATTCAAATTTTAATCGTAATTTTGTAGCCCATTATGAGTAGAATAATAGCCATAGACTACGGTCGGAAACGCACGGGAATAGCCGTGAGTGATACATTGCAGATGATTGCGAATGGACTGACAACTGTGCCTACACACCAATTGTTGCAGTTTCTTCTTGATTATGTGGCTAAGGAGCCGGTAGAGCGTATCTTGGTAGGCTTTCCTAAGCAGATGAACAATGAGGCTTCGGAAAATATGAAGAATATCGAACCTTTTGTCCGTTCGCTGAAGAAGAAACTGCCTGACATGCCGGTTGAATATGTAGACGAGCGTTTTACTTCTGTTCTGGCTCATCGGACGATGCTTGAGGCCGGATTGAAAAAGAAAGACCGCCAAAATAAAGCACTGGTGGATGAAATCAGTGCAACTATTATTCTGCAAACTTATTTAGAGAACAAACGTTTCTCTTTTTTATAATGTATAGAAAGTAATTTGTAATTAGTAATTTGTAGTAAAGGAAATGATTTTACCCATTTATGTGTACGGCCAGCCCGTATTGAGAAAGGTAGCAGAGGATATTGCCCCGGACTATCCGAATTTGAAAGAACTTATTGAGAATATGTTTGAAACGATGGACAATGCTGAAGGTGTGGGACTTGCTGCACCGCAAATAGGTTTGCCTATCCGCGTAGTAACCATTAATCTGGATGTCTTGTCTGATGATTTGCCAGAATATAAAGATTTCCGCAAAGCGTATATCAATGCCCATATCCTGGAAGTGTCCGGTGAGGAAGTTTCTATGGACGAGGGTTGCTTGAGCCTTCCCGGAATTCATGAATCAGTGAAGCGTGGCAACAAAATACGTGTGCAGTACCTGGACGAGAATCTGGAACCGCACGATGAGATTATCGAAGGCTACCTGGCACGCGTGATGCAGCACGAGTTCGACCATCTGGAAGGAAAGATGTTCATCGACCATTTGTCTCCGTTGCGCAAGCAGATGATTAAAGGAAAACTGAATGCCATGTTGAAAGGCAAGGCACACTGCACTTATAAGGTGAAAACCGTAAAGAAATAAGTCAACCATATAATATGGTATAAAAGGCTCAAAAAATATAAAAAGTGTTCCGCTAATCCCGACAAGTAAACGAAAAACGTTACTTTTGTTTCGTTTACAAGCATTTATAAAACAAGATGATAAGAAAAATACTGACGGCTATTTTGCTGTTACCCACATTGTTGTATGCACAAATCAATACGGAACGGGTGATGACCATTGCTCGGAATGCATTGTATTTTGAGGATTACGTGCTTTCTATCCAATATTTTAATCAGGTAATCAACGCGAAACCTTATTTATATGAGCCTTATTTCTTCCGTGGACTGGCAAAAATCAATTTGGATGACTATCAGGGAGCGGAGAGTGATTGTGATGCTGCGATTCAAAGAAATCCTTTTGTGGTAGGTGCTTACCAGATCAGAGGACTGGCACGTATCCGTCAGAACAAGTTTGACGAGGCGATTGAAGATTATAAAACCGCTATCAAATATGACCCGGAGAATGTGGTGCTTTGGCATAATCTTTCCCTTTGCCATATTCAGAAAGAAGATTATGAGGCGGCTAAGGAAGATTTGGGTACGCTTCTGACAATTGCCCCCAGATATACACGTGCCTATCTGATGCGCGGGGAAGTCTCCCTGAAACAGAATGATACGATACAAGCTTTGCGTGATTTTGACAAAGCCATCGATATGGACCGTTATGACCCGGATGGATGGGGGGCAAGAGCCATTGTACGCCTCCAGCAGGGGAAGTATAAAGAGGCTGAAGCTGATTTGGACCAGTCTATCCATCTGAGTGCAAAGAATGCCGGTAACTATATCAACCGTGCCTTGGCGCGTTTCCATCAGAATAATTTGAGAGGCGCCATGAGTGACTATGATTTGGCTTTGGATATTGATCCGAATAATTTTCTCGGGCACTACAACCGCGGTTTGCTGCGTGCCCAGGTGGGCGATGACAACCGGGCAATAGAGGATTTTGATTTTGTGTTGAAGATGGAACCGGATAACATGATGGCCACCTTCAATCGTGGTTTGTTACGTGCGCAGACGGGGGATTACCGGGGAGCTATCAGTGACTATTCTAAAGTGATTGCAGAATATCCTAACTTTATGGCCGGCTATTATCAGCGTGCCGAAGCCCGTAAAAAGATTGGCGACCATAAGGGAGCCGAGCAGGATGAGTTCAAAATCATGAAGATGCAGATAGACAAGCGTAACGGTGTTTCTTCTGGTGACAAAAAGGAAGGTGACGACAGTAAGGATGTTGCGGATAATTCCTCGGAAAACTCCAATGGAGATGGTGGGAAGACCCGTAAGAAATCCGACAAGAACATGGAAAATTATCGGAAAATTGTAATAGCGGACGATTCGGAAGCTGACCAGCGTTATAAGAGCGATTATCGCGGACGTGTACAAGACCGGAATGTGACCATCAAGCTCGAGCCGATGTATGCTTTGACTTATTATGAGAAACTGAGCGATGTGAAGCGTATCGTACATTATCATAAGTATATTGAGGAACTGAACCATTCGAAACTGTTCCCGAAGCCACTGCGCATCACCAATATGGAAGCTCCGTTGACGGAGGAACAAGTACGCTTTCACTTTGCTTTGATAGACGCTCATACGTCTGATGTGGTGGCTGACGAGAAGAACGCCAAGAAACGTTTCATGAGAGGTCTGGATTTCTATCTGGTTCAGGATTTTGCCAGTTCCATAGATGACTTTACAAAGAGTATCTTGTTGGACGACACTTTCTTCCCGGCATACTTTATGCGTGCTTTGGTGCGTTATAAGCAACTGGAATATAAAAAGGCCGAAGCCACAATGAGTGAAGGTGCCACTTCGGGTACAACGGAAATGAAGAAGCCTGAAGTGACAGCCATCGATTATGAAGTTGTGAAGAATGACCTGGATCACGTTATTCTATTGGCTCCTGATTTTGTCTATGGCTATTATAACCGTGGCAATGTGTCTTCGTTACTGAAGGATTACCGTGCCGCCTTGGCGGATTATGACAAGGCGATTGAGCTGAGTCCCGATTTTGCTGAAGCATACTTTAACCGTGGGTTGACGCACATCTTCCTGGGGAATAACAAACAAGGTATTGCCGATTTGAGTAAAGCCGGAGAGTTGGGCATTGTCTCGGCCTATAATATCATAAAGAGGTTTACAGATACACGGGAATAACATTTTTTTGCTAAAAAATAGAATATCAAAAAGAATTAGCTATTTTTGCGTTCTGAAAAATGAAATATACATATAAACTATGATAAAGATAACATTTCCAGACGGCTCTGTTCGTGAATATAACGAAGGAGTAACGGGACTGCAGATTGCAGAAAGCATCAGTTCGCGATTGGCACAAGACGTGCTGGCTTGTGGCGTGAACGGAGAAATTTATGATTTGGGGCGTCCTATCATGCAAGACGCTGAAGTGGTTCTTTATAAATGGGAGGATGAGCAGGGTAAGCATGCCTTTTGGCATACCAGTGCCCACTTGCTGGCCGAAGCTTTGCAGGAACTCTATCCGGGCATCCAGTTCGGTATAGGTCCTGCTATCGAAAACGGTTTCTACTATGATGTGGACCCGGGTGAAACGACTATCAAGGAAGCTGACCTGCCAGCCATTGAGAAAAAGATGGCTGAACTGGTGGCTAAGAAAGAAGCGGTTGTCAGACAAGACATTGCCAAGGCAGATGCTTTGAAGATGTTCGGTGACCGTGGAGAAACTTATAAATGCGAGCTGATTTCCGAATTGGAAGACGGCCACATCACAACTTATACGCAGGGTGCATTTACCGACTTGTGCCGTGGCCCTCACTTGATGACCACAGCTCCTATCAAGGCTATTAAGCTGACTTCCGTTGCCGGTGCTTATTGGCGTGGACAAGAAGACCGTAAGATGATGACCCGTATCTATGGTATCACCTTTCCGAAGAAGAAGATGCTGGATGAGTATCTTGTTCTGCTGGAAGAAGCCAAGAAGCGCGATCACCGTAAAATCGGTAAGGAGATGGACTTGTTCATGTTCTCTGACACCGTAGGTAAGGGATTGCCGATGTGGCTTCCCAAAGGTACTGCACTGCGTATCCGCTTGCAGGATTTCTTGCGCCGCATCCAGGCCCGTTACGATTATCAGGAAGTAATGTGTCCGCCCATCGGCAACAAATTGCTTTACATCACTTCCGGACACTACGCAAAATATGGTAAGGACTCCTTCCAGCCCATCCACACGCCGGAAGAAGGAGAGGAATACTTCTTGAAACCGATGAACTGTCCTCACCACTGTATGATTTACAAGAACTCACCCCGTTCTTACAAAGACCTGCCTTTACGTTTGGCAGAGTTCGGTACGGTTTGCCGTTACGAGCAGAGTGGCGAGTTGCACGGTTTGACACGTGTACGTAGCTTTACGCAGGATGATGCGCATATCTTCTGCCGTCCGGACCAGGTGAAGGATGAGTTCCTCCGTGTAATGGACATTATCTCCATCGTGTTCGAATCTATGGACTTCGAGAACTTCGAGGCACAGATTTCCTTGCGCGACAAGGTGAACCGCGAAAAATATATCGGTAGCGACGAGAACTGGGAAAAAGCAGAACGAGCCATCATCGAAGCTTGTGAAGAAAAGGGTCTGAAGGCAAAAATAGAATATGGAGAAGCCGCTTTCTATGGTCCTAAATTGGACTTCATGGTGAAGGATGCCATCGGTCGCCGTTGGCAGCTGGGTACCATCCAGGTGGACTACAACCTGCCGGAACGTTTCCAGCTGGAATATACCGGTGCCGACAATCAGAAGCACCGTCCCGTAATGGTTCACCGTGCTCCGTTCGGCTCCATGGAACGCTTCGTGGCTGTGCTTATTGAGCATACGGCTGGTAAGTTCCCGTTGTGGCTGACTCCCGACCAGGTTGCCATCCTGCCTATCAGCGAGAAGTTCAACGACTATGCGCATGAAGTGAAACAATACTTGAAGCGATATGACATCCGTGCCATTGTGGATGAGCGCAATGAAAAGATTGGCCGTAAGATTCGTGACAATGAGATGAAGCGTATTCCGTACATGCTGGTTGTAGGTGAAAAGGAGGCTGAAAACAAGGAAGTTGCTGTCCGCAAGCAGGGAGAAGGTGATAAAGGAACCATGAAATTTGAAGAATTTGCCAAAAAAATGAACGAAGAAGTTCAGAATATGATAAATAAATGGTAACTTTGCGCCCAATTGTAGAAGCATAGCATATATTAGATGTTCTAAAGATCGCTTTTACTTAACATAAAACATTAATTTGGGAATAGTAAATAAGAAACAAACTGGAAGTAAACGTTATTTAATGAAGAATGACAGCTTAAAAGGGCAACATCGGATTAACGAACAAATCCGGGCCAAAGAAGTCCGCATAGTGGGCGATGAAGTAGAACCAAAAGTGTATCCGATAGCGCAAGCTTTAAGACTTGCTGAAGAACATGAAGCGGATCTCGTGGAGATTTCTCCAAATGCACAACCCCCTGTTTGTCGTATTATTGATTATTCTAAATTTCTTTATCAGTTAAAGAAGCGTCAGAAAGAACAAAAGGCAAAGCAGGTGAAGGTGAACGTGAAGGAAATACGTTTTGGACCTCAGACTGATGACCATGATTATAACTTCAAGTTGAAGCATGCCAAAGGCTTTTTGGAAGATGGCGATAAGGTGAAAGCCTACGTATTCTTTAAAGGCCGTTCTATCTTGTTCAAAGAGCAAGGTGAAGTGTTGCTGCTCCGTTTTGCCAATGATTTGGAAGACTATGCGAAGGTAGACCAGATGCCGGTTTTGGAAGGAAAGAGAATGACAATCCAGCTCTCTCCGAAGAAAGTGGCGGCACCTAAGAAGAGCGCGGCTCCCAAGCCTGCAGAAGATGCGCCAAAGGCTGCGTCGGCTGAAACCGAAGAAGAATAAAGAAGTGAGTAACGCCATAGGTATAGTGCGTTGCCATATAATTTAATAATTAAAAAGTTTAAAAAAGATGCCAAAGATGAAGACTAACTCCGGTTCTAAAAAGAGATTTACTCTTACCGGAACAGGTAAAATCAAAAGAAAGCACGCTTTTCATAGTCACATCCTGACTAAGAAAACTAAGAAGCAGAAAAGAAACTTGTGCTACTCTACACTTGTTAGTACAACAGATGTAAGCCAGGTGAAAGAGCTCTTAGCAATGAAGTAATTGAAAAGCGTACAAAAGTATTAAAGTTATTAACCGAATGCATTAGCTTTAAGTCCGCTGCGTGAAGTAACGGCGCTAACATTCAAAAACAAGTAAAACTATGCCAAGATCAGTAAATCATGTTGCTTCTAAAGCAAGAAGAAAGAAAATTTTGAAATTGACCAGAGGTTACTTTGGTGCAAGAAAGAACGTTTGGACTGTTGCCAAGAATACTTGGGAAAAAGGTTTGACCTATGCGTTCCGTGACCGTAAGAACAAGAAGAGAAACTTCCGTGCTTTGTGGATTCAGCGTATCAACGCTGCCGCTCGTCTGGAAGGTATGTCTTACTCTAAGCTGATGGGCGCTTTGCACAAAGCTGGTATCGAAATCAACCGCAAAGTGTTGGCTGATTTAGCGATGAACCATCCGGAAGCTTTCAAGGCTATCGTTGCTAAAGCAAAGGCTGCATAAAAACAGTTAGCAGATAAATTACGAGGTGCTGATTACTCTTTTGGTAGTCAGCACTTTTTGTTTTCTGATACTCCGGGGGGGGTAAAACTTGAAAAGGACTTGAAACAATTTACTGCTTTTACTTGTTTCTTTCATAGAAACTCATTACCTTTGTTATAGAAAAAATAGCCGCATTGATTGGATCGGGAAACTCATCAATTTTTATGAAATACCGAGACAAGCTTCGCTTCTCAATGGCGGGCCACGCCCTTCGGGGTAACTCTTGAGTCGGTGGATTACAAAGAGGAGGAGCACTCAAATCATGTCATACGGAGTTTCATCACATCATCGGTGCGGCTTTCTTATAAAAGAGGAACGGTAATCTGTTTGGATAACCGTTCCTCTTTCGTTTTATGCGGATGTGGGTGATTGTGAAACGATGATACGTGATGCTGAAACAGATGATGTGTCAAGGGAAGATAGATGATGTGTTTATACAAGACAGACCATCTGTATCGGGTGAACAGATGGTCTGTTTTGAAAAGAGTTTTTTTAAGTTTATTTGTTGTCCCGTAAGTCTTTTACCCTGACGGCTTTTCCTTCGCTCTGCGGCAAGGAACCTTTCTTTACCAACCGTAACTTCGGAGTTACCAGAATCTCGTCTTTCAGCTGGCGGGTAATGGCTTTGCTAATCTTTTGTAGCTCGATATAATTGTCAGTAGAGAGGTCGCTAAGTTCAACTTCCACAATCATCTCATCCTGGTTATTGACCGTTTCGAGCGTGATGAGGTAATTGCTGCCCAATTCGGGGAATTGTACCAGTACCTTTTCCACCTGCATGGGGAAGATATTGACTCCCTTGATGATGAACATATCGTCGCTACGGCCTTTGATGCGGTCTATACGGATGTGGGTACGTCCGCAAGGGCACTTGCCGGGCAGGATGCGGGTAAGGTCGCGTGTACGGTAGCGGATGAGGGGCATCATCTCTCTGTCCAGCGTTGTCAGTACCAGTTCGCCGATTTCACCTTCCGGTACGGGTTCGCCGGTTTCCGGGTTAATGATTTCGACCAGGTAGCAATCTTCCCAGAAGTGCATGCCGTCTTGTTCGGTGCACTCGAAGGCTACGCCGGGACCGTTCATTTCAGTCATACCAAAGCTGTTATAGGCTTTGACGCCAAGCATGCGTTCAATCTTTCTGCGTTGCTCGTCTGTGTGGGGTTCGGCACCGATAACAAGCGTTTTCAGACTTGTGCCGGCGGGGTCCATCCCTTCTTCCTGGAATACCTCTGCCAAGCGGATGGCATAGCTGGGAATGGCATGCAGGGCAGTGGTCTTGAAGTCGGTGATGAACTTTATCTGACGCTTGCTGTTTCCGGCAGCGGCAGGAACAGTCAGCGCACCCAGACGTTCGGCTCCATACTGAAAGCCCAGTCCTCCGGTGAACATGCCGTAACCGGAGCTGTTTTGGAAAACATCCGTCTTACGGATACCTACCATATAGAGGCAGCGTGCCACTAAGTTAGCCCAAGAGTCCAAATCGTGTTGGGAGTGTACGATGACCGTCGGCGTGCCCGTAGTGCCACTGGAAGAATGGATACGTACTCCGTTCTCACGCATATCGCCTGCTACTAATCCAAAAGGATAATTGGCGCGCATATCGGCCTTGGTAGTAAACGGTATCTTACGTATGTCTTCTATAGACCGGATGCTGTCGGCAGTGATGCCATGCTCTTGGAATACCTTTTTATAATAAGGAGAGTTGGCGGCAATGCTGACAGTCTTTTTTAACCGTTGCAGTTGCAGTTCGCGCAACTGCTCACGGGGCATCGTTTCAATCTCTTCTTCCCAGTATTTGTTATTCATGGTATGTTGAAATTTAGAGTCAATTATAGTTTACATCAGTTTTTCAGCAATCTCTTTGCCGGCAGCCAACGCTTTGAGGTTCAGCTCTACAATGGCGTCGCCCTTGCGTTGGAAGATTTCGCGGATGCTGTCTTGCACCTTTGCGTAGTCGATGCCGAGGAAGGGGATGGTGGCGCCCAGCAGTACGATGTTCGCTACGCGGGGAGAGCCGACTTCTTTTGCCACTTCGTTTACGTTCAGCATGATTTTATGCGGCAGCTTGTTGATTTCGGCCTTGATGTCTTCTTCTGCCGGATAGTTGGGAATGTTGATGAAGGGGGCTTCATTGGTCACCAGCCAACCTTCGGGGCTGAGGTAGGGGAGGTAGCGCAGTGCTTCCATCGGTTCCAGGGAGATGATGAGGTCGCATTTTCCTGTGGGAATGAGGTCCGAAGCGATGGGTTGGTCGCTGATGCGCAGGTTGGACTGCACGTCGCCGCCTCGCTGGCTCATGCCGTGTACTTCTGCCTGCTTCATGTAGAGTCCGTCCTTGAGGGCTGCTTTGCCGATTACGGTGGCGATGGAGAGGATACCTTGTCCTCCTACGCCGGAAAGTATGATGTCTTTTTTCATGGCTTTACTTGTTTCTTTTTTTGCGTGCTAATGTTTGGATACATTCTCTGCGGGGGATGATGACGGATACGCCGTGGTGCTCGATTTCTTCCCGGATGATTTGCTTCATCTCTTCGTAGTTTTTCTTCAAGGGCACTACGACGCGGATGTGTTCGGGAGCTACACCGATGCCGGCGCAGATGGCTTCCAGACGTCCGGTGCCGGCAGAATCTTGTCCTCCGGTCATGGCGGTGGTTTCGTTGTCGGAGATGACGATGGTGACGTCGGCGTTTTCGTTGACGCAATCCAGCAGTCCCGTCATGCCCGAGTGGGTGAAGGTGGAGTCGCCGATGACGGCTACGGCAGGATGCAGGCCGGCATCTGAAGCACCCTTCGCCATGGTGATGGAGGCGCCCATATCCACACAAGAGTTAATGGCGTTGAATGGGGCATTGGCTCCCAGCGTGTAGCAACCAATGTCGCTGAACACCTTATAAGTGGGATATTCTTCTTTCAATACTTGGGTCAGCACCGTGTACATGTCGCGATGGCCGCAACCCTCGCACAAAGCGGGCGGGCGCATCTCTACCAGAGAAGGAACGCTGAATTCAGCCTTGTTCTCCTTGCCTACGGCACGTGCCACGCTGTCCGGGTTCAGCTCTCCGTCTTGTGAAAGAGTGCCGTCCAAACGGCCTTTTACTTTGATGCCGATGCCCAGATAGCCTTTCAGTTGTTTTTCTACGAACGGTTGTCCGTCTTCCAGTACCAGAATCTCGTCACATGCTTCTACCAGCTGCATCAGCTGTTTCTTGGGCAACGGGTATTGTCCGATTTTCAGTACCGGATATTCGCAACCTTCGGGATAGTTCTCCATCAGGTAGTTGTAGCCGATGCCGCATGCCACGATACCCAGCTTTTTGTTGGGGCCGTCGGTATATTTGTTGTAAGCGGAGTTTTCAGAAGCTTTGATAAATTCGTCCTGGCGTTGCAGCAATGCTTTGTAACGTTTGCGTGCATTACCCGGCAGGAGGATGAACTGACGCGGGTCGTCGCTGAAGGAAATCTCATTCTGCGGTTGCTGCTCCTTGCGCTCTACGCCGGAACGGGAGTGTGCCAGGCGCGTAACCATGCGCATCAGGATGGGTTCGCCGGTCCGTTCGGAGAAGCTGAATCCGTTGTACGCCATGTCGTATGCTTCTTGCTGGTTGCTTGGTTCGTACATCGGGATGAGGGAGAAGTCGCCATAGAAACGGCTGTCCTGCTCATTCTGTGAAGAGTGCATACTGGGGTCGTCGGCAGCAATGACTATCAGACCGCCTTTTACTCCGGTAATGGCGGAATTGATGAAACAGTCGGCAGCTACGTTCATACCCACGTGCTTCATGCACACCAGTGAACGCTTGCCTGCAAAGGACATGCCCAGGGCAGCCTCCATCGCAGTTTTCTCGTTAGAGCACCAGCGGTTATGGATGTTCTTTTCGGCAGTAATCGGTGCCATCTGAATATATTCGGTGATTTCCGTAGAAGGAGTGCCGGGATAGGCATATACACCCGAAAGTCCGGCATCTAATGCAGCTTGTGCAATGGCTTCATCGCCAAGTAAGAGTTGCTTGCTCATATCTGAATATTTAAGTGTTAGTCATGGATTAATATTTGACGCAAATATAGGATTTTGCTTTTATTTTATCAGCAAATTACTTAAAAATCTTTCTTTCGTTTAATGCATTCCAATATTTTCTTGCATTTTTCATGTGCTCGGCATAATTGGATGCAAAGTTATGGGTGCCCGAGAAGTCCTCTTTGGCACACATATAGAGGTAGTTGTGTTTCGTATAATTCAGCACAGCATCCAGCCCGATGGGTGAGGGGATGCGTATGGGACCGGGAGGTAGTCCGGCATTGATGTAGGTGTTGTAGGGTGACTTTACTGCCAGATGGGCATTCGTAATTCTCCGCAAGCCGAAGTCCTGCAAGGCAAATTTGATGGTAGGGTCGGCTTGCAGGGGCATGCCGGTGTGCAGGCGGTTGATGTAGAGCCCTGCCACCATTGGTTTTTCGGGATTGTTGTTTGTCTCTTCCTCAACGATGGAGGCGAGGGTGCAGACTTCCGTCAGGGTCATTCCGATGGCGGTGGCTTTGTCTAAGCGTTCCTGGTTCCAGAACTTCTGGTGCTCTTTTTGCATTCTTTCGAAGAACTCTTCTGCACTCATGTCCCAATAGACTTGGTAGGTTTCGGGGATGAAGAGGCAGGGCAGGGTCTCTTTGTTGTATCCCAGTTTTTGTTGGAATGTGGAGTCGTTCATCAATCCGGCTATTTCGGCGGAGTCTATCATGAGCTGTTTGCCTACGCTGCGTGCCAGCCGGTCCAGTGTGCGTACGCTGCCGACGGTGAGGTTCGTAGGTTCTTGATATCCGCGGTACAGACGGCTGAATACGTGATATACGTTTTCCCCCGGCCGGATGGCGTAGCGTCCGGTGTGTATATTTTCGGAATATTTCTTGTATTGGGCCATCCAGCGGAAGCCGGTGAAGCTTCGAGGATGGCCTTGTTGTTCCACCTTATTATATATGGAGTCGGCGGTGTCGTCGCGGTCTATATAGATATAGACTGTCTTTTTCGGATGGAATTGCGGGGCAAACAGATAGTAGTATACTGTTCCTGCACAAGCTGCTCCAATAAGAATCAGTGCGACGAATGTTCCGATAATGATTTTCTTCTTTTCCATTTTGTTTTACTGCATCTTTAGTCGGGCAAAGTTAGTAAAAAATGGAGTGAAAACCATCAAGTCATATCAGTTAATTCGATAGCTGACAAAGGCTATACGTTTGCTGTCCGGTGCCCATGAGTTGACATTGATGGTGCCTTGTCCGCCGAAAAGCTTTAACAATGTCTTGGGTTCTCCACCGTTTGCGGGCATTAGGCGCAGCTCTACGTTCTTGTTTGCCAGGTGCTCTCCCGGTTCCAGGTCACCTTTGTAGTAGGTGATGAATACAACGGATTTTCCGTCAGGGGAGATGTGGGGGAACCAGGAGTTACGGGTTTCGTCAAAGGTCATCTGAGTCTGTTCGGAGCCGTCTGCCTTCATGCGCCAGACTTGCATGAGTCCGGTGCGTACGGAATTGAACCAGATGTATTGTCCGCAGGGGGAATATTCCGGTCCGTCATCCAGACCTTCGGCAGTGGTCAGGCGGGTTTCTTCACCTCCTTCCGCCGGGATGGTATAGACGTCATAGTTGCCGTTTCGTTCGGCGCAATAGGCAAGCTCTTTGCCGTCGGGGCTCCAACCGTGGAGGTAGCTGGGAGCCATAGGTGTTATTAAACGGGGAGTGCCGCCCGTGATGGGAAGTGTATAAATGCGCGATTTATAGTCTTCTTTCGTCCCGTGGCTGATGGCTATCTGCTGTCCGTCGGTCGAGAGGACGTGGTCGTTGTTGCAGTTTTGGGCAAATCCGGTGTTTATCAGTTCCGGTTCGGCAGGCGAGGTGGGGGAAAGGCGGTAAAGCTTTCCTTCGCTGTTGTATAGCAGCCATTGCCCGTCGGGCGTCCAATTGGGAGCTTCAATCCGGTAGGGAAATTCTTTTACGACGGTCCGGTTACCGTTGGTTACATCCAGTATTTCGAGGACGCTGGTAATCTCGTTTTTTTGTTGAGCGGTTGCGGTCAGTGCAACAGTTGCAAAGAAGGGGATTAGATAGGGTTTCATGTTCATATCGTATTTAATAAATCTCCGCAAGATACATTTTTTATTGGAAACTACATAGTCGGAGCATGCTTTTTTCAGAGAGAATCTGTAGTGATGGTCGAATGCGTAGTGCTTATCATATGAATAGTCTCCGGGATTCTTGAAATAGTTGTCCACATACTGCCAGTTGTCGGTGTCGAGCGGCGTGTGCGAAGTCATGTACGATAGGGAGCTTTTGTCTCTACTATCTCGCTGTCCAGACTAATCAGGTCTTTGCCCAAGTGGACAATGCGGGCATCTTCGGGCATGTAGTCGGTGCCGACTTCCCCCTTTCCGCCTCCGCCGAATGACAACCATCCTGTACCTTCGTCATCTATCACGGCACCCGGGTCGAAAGGAGCCCTGCAGTGGCCTAATCCTTGGGTGAACTGGCTCACCAGCATACGTCTTACCGTCCGATTCCACCCGCGATACGATGGATGGCGCCCATGAGGCTATACCCCATGGCGAGAGGGCCTTTACGTCAATCAGTCCGTGATAAGTCCAATTTACCATGTCATCGGTGGACAGCATGACCAGTGAATGGGATGTATTGGTATGTGTTTTTGCCGTCTTTTCCCACACTGTCCAGTTGCTGGGTGTCATTGGTTCCATACACATAGAGCCTTCCGTTGTATTCCACCGATGTCGGGTCGGCCACAAAAATGAAATCCAACAGCGGGTTGGCGTTTCCACTGAAGAATTGGGGTGATTCTACCGGACGCGTGTCTTTCTTTCTTGAATCGGAAAGCGCCCACACATCATTTCCTGCGGATATAGCCGCCAGCAGCAAAGCCGCTGTAAATAACTTGATTCTTTCCATTTTTTTATAGTATGTTATAGAAACCTATGGTAGCCTTTTGATTTTGGCTTGTGTTCTTCAATCACCTCAATCCTTTATTTAAGATTGAAAAATCGGGTTATTGAAAAGTTGCCGCAAATATTGGGAATTACTATGTATAATATAAGGTGTATTATGTTTTTAATAATGTGCCTATATGTTTCAAGTTATCATTGTAATCAGATGGTGCTGTTTTAAACTAGCTTTACTTGCTTTGGGATAATTATGCGGCTATGGATTAAACTGTTTGGAAGGGCATTGTGTTTTATGCAAATATATTCGTAGAAGAGCGTTTTTTATTCTAACAATTCTTGAAAAGAAAAAGCACTGATTATTCCAGATAATCAGTGCTTGAATATCGAGCCGCTA
>ENA-OZXC01000216-OZXC01000216.1-human-gut-metagenome-genome-assembly--contig:-NODE-216-length-14917-cov-5.960638_pt1 | contig 14917 bp, 8 predicted proteins | sample MGYA00244849_ERZ654083 | MGnify/ENA primary metagenome ERZ654083 (study PRJEB26926, sample SAMN06164956) | human gut metagenome | biome: ENVO:00009003; feature: ENVO:2100002; material: ENVO:00002003...
GCCAAGTAATGACAGAAAATTTATGATGAAAATAAACTGTATAAATGAGATACAGAATTGCAGTTACTTTGTAACATTTATATCATTTAAATTACAATATTATTTGTACCATTATTTTTGTTTAAATCAACCCAACGATATACTTCTGAATCAAGGTTGCGTCAACAACACTGATTTCGCCGTCATGGTTTACATCGCTGTTAAAAAGCTGAGTCTTGCCGAATTCTACAATACCTACAACATATTTCTGAACAGATGTTGCATCTCCAACCGTAATGTTTCCGTCTGGATATGCATCACCGCAAGTCAGGCAGTTCAATTTGCCACCAATCGTTATTTTACACTCTGCGCCGTTTTTAAGTCTGCAATATTTATAAGCCATAAGGCCCGTATCCTCGCCAAGCTGTCTTGAAATATAAAACTCCGCATAGCCGTTCTTATCGGGGACAAAAGATGTTACCGCACCTCCGCTGACAAAATATGCGCCCGAGGTTGCATAGCAAGGTTTGCCGCTGCTGTCTGTACCGAAATCCTCATATGTAAAGTCAAAATTCTTGTATGTGCCATCGCTGAGTTTTCCGGTCATTGTGCCATCATCATTAAAGACATCAGGAAAATAGTCGGAGAGTTTAATCCTCATCTTAACATATTCTCCGCATGTTGAATCATAATTGAATTTCATACCCGTATTACCAAAATAACGATTATCCGCTGTTATCATATGGCGAGTAAATTCCTGATTTTTCGGGAGATTTACAAACTTCGGTGCATCAATACAGTCCTTAAACATCACGCTGTACTTTTGATAATCCGTTGATATGAACATTGCCCCGAAATTCTTTGCCGTATTTTCGGTATATCCCGTTGTTGTAACAAAAAGCTGATTGTTTGAGATTTTCTGCGTTGTACCTGTAACTTCAAAGTCCTTGCGATCTTCATACTCGCTTACCGCACCTGTCATAAGAACCGAACCGACGGTAAGCACACCGCACATTGCGATTGCAGTTATTTTTTTAATTATATTTTTCATTGTTTACACCTATTTATGTTGTTTAGCTATCCAAACCTACAATATACTTCTGAATCAAGGTTGCGTCAACAACACTGATTTCACCGTCATCGTTTACATCGCTGTTAAAAAGCTGAAGCTTGTCAAAGTCCTCAATACCTACAACATATTTTTGAACAAGCGTTGCGTCAGTAACAGAAATGTATCCGTTTAAATCCGTATCACCGCAAGTTAAACCGACCAGAGTATCTCCGATTATTCCGTAATCGCAATGAGCTCCGTCTTTAAGTCTGCAATAGCGGTATGACATTACTTTTGTGTCTACACCAAGCTGTCTTGAAACATATATTTCAGCATAGCCGTCCTTATCGGGAGCAAAGGATGTTACCGCACCTCCGCTTGTCGCATATGCGCCGGATTCCGCATAGCAATTAACACCGATGCTGTCAGTTCCGAAATCCTCATATGTAAAATCAAAATCCTTGTAAGAACCGTCGCTGAGCTCAGCAGTCATTGTTCCGTTTTCATTGAACAGACGGGAAAAATCGGAAAGCTTAATTTTCACCTTGACATATTCACCGCCTGTTTTGTCAAACTTATAGAATGTCTGAACATTACCGAAATAACCGTGCCCCTGCGTCATCATATATTTTACGAATTTTTCGCCCTTTGGAAGATTTAAAAATCTCGGTGCGTTGATACAATCCTTAAACCATATATCGTAATCCTTTTCTTCGGTTGTTTGGAACTTTGCACCGAAATTTTTATCGGTATTTTCAGTGTATCCCGTTGTTGACACAAAAAGCTGATTGTTTGAGATTTTCTGCGTTGTACTTGTAACTTCAAAGTCCTTGTGATTTTCATCCTCGCTTACCGCACCTGTCATAAGAACCGAACCGACGGTAAGCACACCGCACATTGCGATTGCAGTTATTTTTTTAATTATATTTTTCATTGTTTATCCTCCGTTTTTATTGTTTATCTGTCCGAACCGACAACATATTTCTGCAAAACAGTTGCATCTGCACCGTAATGCAGTCTGCTGTAAATTATGACACACGCTCACATATTACATAGTAACGGTCAAAACCGCCGTTGCCGTCACTTATGCAGGTAAACATCGTGAGCAAATCTCTGTCCTTCTGCAAATAGCAGTCGCCTGATTCGTTCGGCTTATTGACTTTGGTTTCAACGACCTTGTAATTGAGTGTATCCCAATAATTTGTGATTGAAACCCTGTCACCGATTTTGAGGTTGCGGAGATTGTCAAAAAAAATTCGACCGATGTATCCCGTGTGACCCGCAAGGACTGCGTTTGTATTCTTACCGCCGATCGGCAATGAGGTTGCACTCATATGTGCCGCACCGTAGCTCATATTTGAGCTGTTCGCACCGAGGTAAATCGGCAGACGCATATTTATTGTTTCGGCGGTAACATAGCCGTAAATGCCGTCGGTTATGCCGTAATCTTCAAGATTGACGGCAGCCTGTGAATAGGTATCGTTGCGGAGCATTTCATACTGGTTCGTTTCAAGTTTTTTGTTGTAGGCAACGCTGTCATTGAAAAGTCTGTCGAGATCAGCCTTGAAAACAACGGGCTGTTTGGAAGTACGCTTGCCGTCCCTGTCAATTTTGTAACCATCTTCGTCAACCTTGCCGTCCTTGACCGCCTGTTCAAAAGAGCCGTCCTCAACTTCTTCAACACGGGTATCAAATCCGTCAGCCTCACCGTTTGAAATCTGTGTTCCGATAAAATTTGATATAGGGGGGAATGCGACAAGACCTATTCCGACAACGAGCATTGCTATTGCCACACCCGTAAGTATTTTTTTAATCATCGGAATCACCGCCCGAATTATTCTGATTTTCGTCAGCCGAGTCATCTCTCAGCCGTTTTGCACCGTTTGACTTCTTCTTTTTACGCTTGAGCAGAAATACAACCACAAACACAACAAGTGCAACAAAGCCGACAATTATGCCGATTGCGACTGCATAAGGGATTTTGTAACCGAGAAAGAATATGTAACCGTTGTCAAACTTTGCAAGTGACACACCTGTTTCAACATATTTAGTATCATCGTATGCAACATGCTTGCCACGCACGAGAAGTCTGTGCGTATTAACGCCGTATGGGGTACAGGTAAGGAGCGTTACAAGGTCTTCGCCGTCAACAATCCGCAAGGAATTGATTTCCGAGGGGAGAACAACTTCGATTTGATCAACCTCATATTTCAGCGTTCTGTCGAGGATATGAACATAGAATTCATCGCCGACTTTCATATCGGTGAGGTAATCAAAAAATGTTTCGCCCGGATAACCCGAATGGGCAGAAATTACGGAATGTGTGCTAGCACCGCCGACAGGCAGGGAAGTATTTTGAAGATGTCCTGCACCTTTGGAAAGAATCTCTTCGCTTGTGCCGTGATAAATCGGCAGATAAACATTGATTTTCGGCACATCAATATAGCCGATAAGACCGTTATCATCAACATTGAGAGTTTTCTCATAATTTGCGCCGATTTTCTGAAAAGCCTTTTCGTCGAACGGGTCGGTAATTATCATATTATTTGAAAGGCTGTTATTGTACTTAGCAGCCTCTTCAAACATTTTTTGAGTTTTCTCACTCGGCATCTGAGCAACCCTGTTGGTGTACTCCTTAACCATGCTTCGACTGACATAGTTATTAATTGCGGAGCTGACAAGCGGATAGCTCATTATGCCGATTCCTGCAACAAATATTAAAACTATTAGTAAAATTGACAGCTTTCGTTTCATAAAATTTTCCTTTTCTGCGTGTTTTTGTTCCGTTGTTATTATACTATATTTTACTATTTATCGCAACTGCGTGCCGCAGTCCCAGTTCGTGAAGATAGTTTGTGCAATACCAAAACATATTCCGCCCGAGCGTAACATTGTGGTGGTTTGCAACATTTATAAAATTTGATTTAACATATAATTTGCACCGTTGGCGACGGGTGGAGGCGGTTTTAGCATATACAAATGCGGTGCGGAACACCGCCACCTTAATTATTCATTATTCATTAAATAAAGCCAAAATAGAACGGGGATGCGTTGCCGCATCCCCTGAAAATTACATATATTACAGATTTTAAGATAAAAGATATTCAATCAATTATTTAGCTGCTTTCTTTCTCTTAAGAACAAAGAGGAGAACACCTGCGCAAGCGATAAGTGCTGCACCGCCAACATAGAACATCATTGTACCCATACCACCTGTCTGAGGAACAGTTACAGGGTAATCAGGAACTTCTACCTGATCTACTTGGCTTGGGTTACCGTCAACTGAAACTGTAATAACACCCTTTGTGCTGATATTAATAGTATATACTGTAGAGTTAAGGTTGTATCCTGATGGTGCAATTGTCTCCTGAACTGTGTATGTACCTGCAGCAAGCTTTTCAAATGTAACATTACCGCTACTGTCTGTTGTCTTAGTGTCAATCAATGTGCCCTCTTTTGTCTTGAGTTCAAATGTTGCATTGCCAAGACCCGTCTTGTCAGTTGTTGTGCCATCATACTTGAATACAGGAAGGTCGAATGTGTAAACATATACTGTATCATCGCCCGGCTTTGAAGTCTGACCGTATGTGTTTGTGTATGTAAGGCTGTCGCTGTTGCTGTTGTCTGTTGTATTGTAGCCTGAAGCAGCTGTGTCCTTAAGAATTGCTGTAAGTGTTACAACAACATCTGAACTTGCATAGAAGTCATTACTGCCTTCTTCACCTTCAGCTTTTTTAGCATTAGCAAGATAATCTGATGTAAGAGAAATCTTAATATCTAACAGATTTGTTTTATCTACAGTATAATCTGTACCTTCTTGAAGCTTAGTGCTGCCAACCATAACTTCTGTTACAGCTGGATCTCTAAAACTATCTGAAAGGTTATCGTGGATTGTGTACTCAGTAAGCGGAACTTCCTTAGAACCTGTAACTGAAGCTGTGAGCTTAAATGTTACTGTGTCGCCTGCAGAAGCAGTTGTGTGCTTAGTATCGATGTCGGGACCAACGATTTCCTTAGAAACTGTAACTTCACCTGTGTTAATCTTGAGTTCGATTGGAGCTTCTGCTGAACCCTGAGTTGTCTTTGTGCCCTCAGGAAGAGCAAAGAGAGCGCCGCCCTTTTTCTTTACGCTTGTTTCAGCAGGCTGGCCTGTAACCTTAACATAGTAAACACCTGCTTCACTTGTACCGAAGTTGTAAACATCTTCGTCAGAAGCGAATGTGTGGTCACCCTTGCTGTCTGCATCTGTAAATGTTGCATTTTCGCAAGCAGCGAGAAGAGCCTTTGAATCGTTACCTGATGCATTTTTCCAAGTCTTGAGAGCTGTTGCAACAGCTGTGCCACCCTGGATTTCTGTATATTCGCCTGTTGTTGTGTTGATTGTTGCTACCTTATAAACATTTACTTTAAAGCCGTTTTTGCCCTTGATAAATGCGTTATAAGTATCGGTTTCTGCTGCGCTTGCTGAGAATGGGATCATGAGAGCAATCATCATTACTGCAAGAACAGCTGCAAAGATTTTCTTTGTAGTTTTCATTTTTACTTTCTCCTTTGTGTTTAATTTAATATATGTAATTCTATTCTAACCGAATGGTTAAACTGAATTTGGGTGGCTGCATGTCGGACACCGGCTAACAACGGTGCCCGTAGCAGTCAAAGAGGTTTTTTATGAAAGAAACATCTGATTAAAATATCATCTGTTCTAACAATTCAAATCATATCGGGTTACTTTCTGCGTCCTGCTCTGCGTTTTTTACGAACTTTTCCGTAATAGATTGCGTAACCCGTGAACATTGTCACCGCAAGACCTGCAACCGACAAACCGAGAACAACATAGCCGTTCATACCGTCACCGCTTGCCTGTGGCATTGTGATTGCACCGTCAACATAATTATATGTAACATTGTACTCACCCTTAACAGGGAGTGTGAAGTATGAAAGTGTGTAGTTCGGGGTGTAACCCTCTGACGGTTTGTACTCAAACAGACAGTATGTTTGATATGTTGAAGTACCTGATATATAATTGTCGGAACTGTCGCTCCATACAACATTACCGTTATTACCGTTTGTTTTTGTAAACTCGCCCTGACCGTCCTTGAAGATTGTCAGATTGTCAAACACAGCCTGACCGTTGCTGTCTGTCTTTTTAGAAGTCATATGAGTTTTCATTGAGGCATCTTTAATGATTGTATTGATATCATCTGCAGTAAAGATACCCTCCTCGGATACCTTCATCACAGCAAATTCCGTATCACTTACATTACCGCCTGTCTGATTCTTCTTGTTTACTGTTGCACTTCCGTGTGTGGTTTCATTTTCAAACACGGCTTTTTCAACAGGAGAAGAATTGTTGAAGTAAGTTGCAAGCTGAGCATCGGTTTTGCCTTCAATATCTGAGCTCTTAACCTTAATGTACTTAGCCGCCGTTACTTCACCGCTTTCAAGCAATTCAATCTCGGCAAGCCAGGTGTTTGTATCCATTTTATAATCGGATGCATTTGCACCTTCGGCAAGAGCCTCGGTAATCTTAAATCTGTAAACACCCGCAGTGACTAATTTGAGGTTTTTGAATTCAACCTTACCGTTTTTGTCAGGTGTTTCCAAATTCGTGGAAATTGTTTTTGCGCTGTTTGTCTTGATAGGTTTGCCGTCGGCATCAGGTTTTGTTGTATCCATTGATTCAAGACCTGTCAATGTATAGACGAACTTGCTGCCGCTGTAAGCCTGACCGTCAAGAGTTTTATTTACCGAAATGGCAATGTTTGTAGGATTAACCTTATTGATAAATTTAAGCGCATTTCCTGCTTCGGCGAGAGTACCGACGAATGTACCGTTGAAGTCCTGATTGCCTACTTTATAAGGAACATAACCTATAACATTTTTCTCTGTAATCTTATAGGTTGCACCTACAGGAATATTGAGAAGCTTAATGCTTTCGCCCTTTTTGATTGTGAACGAACCGTCCTTAGATGTGCGGTAAGCTGTGTTTGAATAACCACTTGCATTCTTTTCTTTGAGCTGATACTCAAGAGGATAGGTCTTGTAATCATAGGTTGAACCGTCGCCGTCAAAGTCGAGAGCAATCGCAAATGTAAACTGCTGATCTGTATCGTAATCGGTTTTACCGTCTTCACCAACAACATCCTTTGAAATTTCAAGAGGTGCTGTCACTATACTGTTGGTATAGTTGAGCTGGAGCTGTGCATAAGCACTGTCATCCTTGTCATCTACAAGCTTGAATTCCGAGTTCGTAGTTGAACCGCTATCGATTGTTGAACCGACTCTGTTGTTAACGAGCTCCCAGTTTGTTGTGTATGTAAGCTTACTGCTCTTTGTTGACTCGTTAACCTTCATCTCATTGCCGGTCTTGAATGAGTTGTCAAAGTCAGCTATATAATTATCTTTAAGTGTGAAACCGCTGTTTGAAAGAGTTTCATTGCTTGTGCTTTCGTCTGATTTTGTAAGCTTGTAGCCTTTACCGGAGGTATCGTTGCCGTTCTCTTTGATTGTATAATCAAAAGCTTCATTAGCTTTGAGGTCATCTGAAATTTCAGAAACAACATTGCCTGTATCAAGTGCCTTTGTAACCTTGAGGTCATTGTTGGCAGGTGTCATTGTGAAGTTTACTGAGAAGTTAGACTCAGCCTCACCACGCTCCATATAGAATACTACCATATGGTATGTCTTGTTAGGATCAAGCTGAACACCATTGTTGATTGTCTTTGTAACGATGCCAAGATTTGTATGATGTAACACAGCGTCTCCGGTATACGGAGTGCCGTTATCGTTCCACATTCCACCGTAAAGGTCTGAAAGCGTAAGGGGGGCATCTGGTGTAAGATTGCCGTCAGTTATATTCTGCCACTTACAGAAGTTAGCTTTTGTATTTTTGCCAAGGTCTGCCTTTTTGAATTTGTAAAAACCGTCTGATTTGTCATAAGGTTCTACATAACGTTTACCATTATTATCTACACCAACACTTGTATCCTCCCAAACATTCAGACAGAAGTATTTATTATTTGTCTTAACCCAAAACTCATCACTCGGAACTGTAACTGTTGTCGACGATGATGAAGATGAGTAGTCGGCAAATACATCGTCAGCTGTTGCTTTCATTGTATTAAAGTTAATTGAACCTTTTGCCTCTTTATGGTCACCACCGAGGTCGAGAGCAAGTTCTGCGTTAGCACCTGTTGAATCTTCACCGATATAAACCCAAAGGTCATCGTCACCGCTGAAGTTAAAGGTTGCAGGTTTGTCGTCTGCAAGTAAACCGTTCTTCGGAACTCTGAAGTCTATATCAAGTCTGATACCGAAACCATAGTCAAGGTTATCGTTAGTACCCTTGCCCGATGATGTATTTGAAGTATTGTTGAATGGGAAAACACCATAACCGTTTTCTGTACCGCCGAATTTTCCCAAATCATCATGTACACCAAATTGTTCGCCCGCACCGTAGTTAATTTTGGTAGGTGTGAGGCCGTTCCATGTAAAGTAGATGTTATCTTTTGCATTTTTTGAAGTGAATTCATAAGTAGTAACACCATCAGGGTCAGTAGTTGTACGGAACGGGAAAGATGACTTATAAACATTGGCAACTCTTTTATCATTATATGTAGCGGTTGAAAGTGCCTCAGCATCAAAGTAAGGAGCCTTGACACCATTTGCAACCTGAAGATTGCCCTTACTGTCAAGCCTGTTGTACATAAGACCCTGTAAGGACTGGTTATAATTACCGTCGCCCCATGCCATACCGTTGGCGTTGTTTACTGCATAGTAATAGTTATCATTAAAATCGTTGATGTTTGTAAGTCCTTCTGCGTGGGTCTTAAATGTATCGTAGTGTTTATCACCCCTATACATATTACCGAAGTAGAGAGGATACTTCCAGTCCGATTTATGTGGTAAAGCAATCTTGCTTATGTAGTTGTTGAAGTTATCAAACTGATACCAATAGTCATACATATTGTCGTTACCCTGACACTGAAGATACCCGTTCGCCTGCTCCATATCCGACCAGTAGTCAAAGTATGTTGCGTCAACGCCTACGATGTCAGGATTATCTGAGAATGAATTTTCAACGACAGCACCATAGTTTACATTGTCTATTTCCGAGAATTTTGTCCAGCCTTCGCCTCTGGCTGTCTTAACATATGTAGCCGTGTTCTTGCTGTAGCCCGAATCATCATATCCCGAATCTGTCGGATATGATGTTGCAGAAGATGCACCGTTGAGGTTATGTTCGTTCGGATGGAATCTTAAAAGCGCACCCGCCGGAATTTCACCTTTGAACACCACAGAACCGCTTACCTTGGTGTCTATGGTGTCTTTTGTAAGCTCAACTGTTCCTTCATAGGCATCGTTGTAGTCAAAAGTTGCATAAACCTTTGTAAGCGACTTCCAGTCATCGTTTGAAACATAAACTGTTTTATATGTTGCTTTCGACTGTTTGTCGGGAGCTTGAACAGAAAGGTATTTACTTTCTTTGAACGAGCCGTCAGTCGTAAGATAAAATTCTGTGTCACCCGAAGCACCCGAAATGTCGATGGTCTTGATGAACGGGTTAGTCCACTGACTTTTTGAAGCATCATAAAGAGCATTATCGGCACTGTATGAGTCGTTAATACCGAGGTCGCTTGTTTGTGTTTCGCCCTTGTTGCTGAAGATTACATTTTTATGGGATGACTTAACATCTACATAGTAGTAATTGCTGTCTGAAGATGTCTTAGTCATTGCAACACCCGGCCACTCTGCGTTGAAGTCAGTATCGTTTACCCAAGAATATGCATAAGCTTCATTATAGGTATTATTGCTGTTATAAAGATAGATACGGCGAAAATCTTTTGCAACAGTCTTATCGGGAAGAGTAAAATTAACCCCGGAAGAAAGCTCAATTTTTGTTGCACCGGATGGTGCAGTGGCTTCAAAAACTCCCGACGAAGGATCTTTGCTTACCTTTTCTGTTTTAAGAACCGTGCCGTCATCCTGAGCAAAACGACATGTAACAGAAGAAAAACCATTCCATTCCTTATTCTTGTTCAGGTTAATGTAAATCTTCTGATCCAAAGATGTTGCCGCAAACACATTAAGCGACATACCCGACACGGCACATATCGAAAGCATGAGGGTAAGTGCAAGCACAAGAGAAAAGCTTTTCTTTGCGGTTATGCAAAGCTTTTTACTTAATTTCATAATTTTTTCTTCTCCTTCATTGCCGATTACTTTGTTTTGGCAGTCAAAGTACAATTAAACAGAACTGCATAGGACAGTCCAATATATCTGCCAACTAATTATGAAACGCAATTTTTTGAATTTGTTCTTCTTTTTTACTTGTATACAAGTATATAATATTTTATTGCATATTTGTAGAGGCAATACAGCCAAACTTTTGGTAATATTTTTGGCTATTTTGCATATCTGCAAGCACGATTTAATATTTTTGACCATAATGTGATTTTATTACTTATTTATCGCCATTTTTTGTGTTTAAGATAAATTATACCCATTATACAACCTTAACAGGCAGTTAAAAAGTCAATTTCAGCACTAAATTTGTTGATTTTTAATTCTTTTTTCAAAAATATCAAAAATTTTATGCAGGTTTACTCCATGCTGTGCGTGCGAAAATATGTATTATTTTGCGATTGCTGCTTTTAAAATGCCCCAAAACCAGCATTTTGCAGAATTTTTCAGATATATTTTTATAATCAATATCTATATCTCATCAAATTAATCACCGAACACCTTGAAAATTCGGCACAAATAAAGGGCAGAGTATTGCTCTCTGCCCCTCAAAATGTAATTCACTTAAATCGCAATTATACAAACCGCTTTATGCAAACATATTAAAGATCTCTGCCGCAGCACTTCTTGTACTTTTTACCGCTGCCGCACGGACAGGGATCGTTTCTGCCGATTTTCTTGCCCTTACGGATAGTCTTGTTGACAGAATCCGTACCGTCTGCAGAAGTTTCTGTAGGCTGAGCAACCTGCTCACGGTGAAGCGCCTGCTTTACGGCGTCCGACTGTTCAACAGCTTCTTCATCATCGGATGCAGACTTTGCCGCTGCGGCAGCCCTCTGAGCTGCTCTCTTTGCCGCTGCAATTGCATCCTGTCTTTTCTGAATCTCATAAACACGCTTTGGCATAATGAGCATCATCTTGACAGTATCTTCACGAATGCTTTCAATCATCTCATCAAACATATCGAAGCCTTCAACTCTGTACTCAACAACAGGATCGTGCTGACCGTATGAACGAAGTCTGATACCGCTCTTGAGCTGATCCATATTGTCGATGTGATCCATCCAATGTGTATCAACATTCTTGAGGAGGTAAACACGCTCCATCTCACGGATTGTTTCCTCGGGAAGAAGTTCTTCGTTTTCCTTGTAGATTTCAAGAGCATCGTCAACGAGCATCTTCTGAATCTCTTCGGGTTCCATATCTTCAAGATCCTCAAGACTGAAATCGTACTTTGATTCATCTCTTATAAGCCAGCCTGCGTAGTAATCCTTAAGGCTCTGGAAGTTCCAATGTTCTGCAGGACCTTCGGGGAGATACTGCTTAATTGAAGTTGCGATTGTATCCTCAACCATTTTGAGGATTGTTTCGTGGAGGTCCTCACCGTTAAGAACCTGATCACGCTGACCGTAGATGATTTCACGCTGTTTGTTCATAACATCGTCGTACTGGAGGACATCCTTACGAATGCCGAAGTTACGAAGTTCAACCTTTTCCTGTGAGCCCTCGATAATACTTGTGAGCATTTTATTCTCAATAGGCATATCTTCGGCAACATTCATACGCTCCATCATCATTTTCATTCTGTCACCGCCGAACAGACGCATAAGGTCATCCTCGGTTGAGAGGAAGAAACGGCTGACACCCGGATCGCCCTGACGGCCTGCACGACCACGGAGCTGGTTATCAATACGGCGTGACTCGTGTCTTTCCGTACCCATAATATAAAGACCGCCGGCCTCTCTTACCTTTTCAGCCTCGCCCTTAATTTCTTCCTTATACTTGTCATTCAGTTCTCTGAATGTATTTCTTGCATTGATGATTTCTTCATCATCGGTTTCCGCATAACCTGTAGCTTCTTCAATAAGCTCCTCTGTAAAGCCTTGCTTACGCATTGCGGCCTTTGCCATATACTCTGCGTTACCGCCGAGGATGATATCGGTACCACGACCTGCCATGTTGGTTGCGATTGTTACCGCACCGAGTTTACCTGCCTGAGCAACAATTTCAGCCTCTTTTTCATGCTGTTTTGCATTGAGGACATTGTGTTTAATGCCTCTCTTTTTGAGCATTTTTGAAAGAAGCTCCGACTTCTCAATTGAAATTGTACCGACAAGGACAGGCTGTCCCTTTTCGTGAGCCTCAACAATTGCATCAATAACAGCGTGGAACTTACCGTTTTCTGTCTTATAAACCGAATCGGGGAGGTCTTTTCTTAAAACAGGCTTGTTTGTAGGAATTTCAACAACATCAAGCTTGTAGATTTCCTGGAATTCTTCCGACTCTGTCTGAGCAGTACCTGTCATACCCGAAAGCTTTTTGTAAAGACGGAAGTAGTTCTGGAATGTGATTGTAGCAAGAGTCTTGCTTTCGCTCTGAACCTTTACGCCCTCTTTAGCCTCAATAGCCTGATGAAGACCTTCGTTAAAACGACGGCCGTACATAAGACGACCTGTAAATTCGTCAACGATGATAACTTCGCCGTCCTTGACAACATAGTCAACATCAAGCTTCATAACGCCGTTAGCCTTGATAGCCTGATTTACATGGTGCTGAATTGTAAGGTTATCGGGATCGGTAAGGTTTTCAATACCGAAAAATTCTTCGGCTTTCTTAACACCGCTCTGTGTGAGGGTTGCTGTTTTCTGCTTTTCATCAACAACATAATCAATGTCGTTTTCCTTGTAATATTCCTCCATATCCTCTTTTGCGTCAAGTTCTGCAAAACGCTGAACTTTAAGAGTTTTTGCAAAAGCGTCAGCCTTTGCATAAAGGTCTGTTGACTTGTCGCCCTTACCCGAAATAATAAGAGGAGTTCTCGCCTCATCAATGAGAATTGAGTCAACCTCATCGACAATTGCAAATGCGTGCGGGCGCTGAACCTTGTTTTCCTTGTAAACTACCATGTTGTCACGGAGGTAGTCAAAACCGAGTTCGTTGTTTGTTCCGTATGTAATGTCTGCGGCATAAGCCTTTTTTCTGCCCTCGTTATCGAGATCGTGGCAGATAAGACCGACCGAAAGACCGAGGTATCTGTAAAGCTTGCCCATCCACTCTGAGTCACGGCGGGCAAGGTAATCGTTGACTGTTACAATGTGAACACCTTCGCCTGTAAGAGCGTTGAGGTATGCAGGGAGGGTAGCAACCAAGGTTTTACCTTCACCGGTTTTCATCTCGGCGATTCTGCCCTGGTGAAGAACGATACCGCCGATAATCTGAACGGGGAAGTGCTTCATACCAAGCACTCTCCAGCCTGCCTCACGACAGGTTGCAAATGCTTCGGGGAGAATATCGTCTGTTGTTTCGCCGTTGGCAAGTCTTTCTTTAAGAATTGTTGTCTGGTTCTTGAGTTCACTTTCGCTCATAGCCGCATATTTATCTTCGAGTGCAAGCACCTTGTCACAGATTGGTTGCACACGCTTAACTTCACGCTTGCTGTAGTTGCCGAACATAGCCTTTAAAAAATTCATCAGGGTTCTTCCTTTCAATGTACCGAAAAAATCGGTCAAACTGTATTTTCAATAATATAATTTTAATTTACTGCACCGCAGACGCTCCAAGGCTTTTTGCAGCCTGAATCATTGCGGCCTCAACCACGGGACCGGCATATTGAAAACCGAAACCCGAATCCTGTACAACACAGGCAAAGGCAAGAGGGCAGTCCTCATCTTTTGAGTAGCCGACCATCCAGCCGTTAGGGTTCTTATCATCGCCGACTTCACCCGTACCTGTTTTGGCACAGACTGTAAGTCCGCCGAAAAGGTTGTCGCCGTAGTAATCCGAAACGGTGTATCTCATAACATCATCAAGCTTTGCCGCCGTATCGGATGAAAAAAGCTCCTGTCCGCTGCTCTTGTAGTTTATGCCGAGTGCGGAGAGTATGGACTCATCTTTGATAAGGGTAGGGTTTGTAGCCTTACCGCCGTTTGCGATTGCACCGCAGATAATTGCCATCTGCATCGGGTTTACCTTGTCATTATACTGACCTACGCCCGACCAGCCAAGCTGGTTTTCATTGGCATCGCTGACATCATATGAACCTTTTGCGGTTTTAATTCCGTCAACATCAAAGGAGCTGTTAATGCCGATTTTCTCGGCAGTTTTTGTCATTGTGTCACTTCCGAGTTCAACGGCAAGCTTTGCAAAAACAATATTGCAGGAATGTGCCATTGCCTCTTTATATGTCAGCGTTCCGTGAGTTTCCGTACAGGTAACTTCACTTCCGCCTATGTTCTCACTTCCGTTACAAACCCAAGTGCGGTCATAAAGGTCGGGAATATTCTCGATTGCCGCCGCAGATGTAACGATTTTGAAGATTGAACCCGGAGTAAAGGTTGACGAAAGCACATTATCAAGGTAAACGCCCTCGTATTCGCTTTCGTTGTCCTCGGTAATTTCGGGAGGAGCCTGAGGATCGTAAGCCATGGTGCTTATGGAACAGATAACCTCGCCTGTTTTGTAGTTATATATTACACATGCACCTTTTTTGTTATAAGCTGCAAGAACATCATAAGCCGCCGCACAGGTTGCGGAATCGACTGTCAGCTTTATATCGTGAGAGGCACGCAATGATTCCGGCATATTAAGTCCTGTCTCTTATACACATCTGACGCTGCCGACGAACTCTAGGGTGTAGATCTCGGT
>ENA-OZXC01000226-OZXC01000226.1-human-gut-metagenome-genome-assembly--contig:-NODE-226-length-13982-cov-5.294751_pt1 | contig 13982 bp, 10 predicted proteins | sample MGYA00244849_ERZ654083 | MGnify/ENA primary metagenome ERZ654083 (study PRJEB26926, sample SAMN06164956) | human gut metagenome | biome: ENVO:00009003; feature: ENVO:2100002; material: ENVO:00002003...
CCACTAAAAATTGAACCGAAGCTCAATTTTCCGTTCGACTTGCATGTGTTAGGCACGCCGCCAGCGTTCGTCCTGAGCCAGGATCAAACTCTCTAAAATTTGTATCTCAACAGCCTTTCAGCTGTTCAAATCAATTTCAGAGCTTTAATCGCTCATTGACGAATATGTCACTGACTATATCCGTAATTTATGATGCTTTTTAGTGTACATCTCACTGTAATTCTTTGAGCTTTCCTCAAAGTCATTACGGGTTTCTTTACTATTTTCTCGTTGTTCAATTTTCAAGGTCCTACGCACTTTCAAGGCTTGTTTGCTTTCTTCGTTTGAAGTCGCTAACCTCAGCAGTGCAAGAGCTATTATACTACATTGTTTTGATTTTGTCAAGCACTTTTTAAAAGTTTTTTAAAAAGTTTTTTCAGCTTTTAAAATCAAAACCAAGCAACACTTTCGATTACTTCCTGAATGTTGACTCTCCACTTCCGTGCGTTCTACACTCTTTCACCGCCTGTGTTTTCTCTTGTCTGCCTCGCCTCTCAGCGCAACAGTTGATATTATATCAGCACTTCTCTCTTTTGTAAACCCCTTTTTGACAATTTTTTTATCTTTTTTACATTATCGGCAATTTCTACATTTTAAACTCATTTGTTGTTTATTTTATCCCAAAATTCACTATATACACCCTTTTTTTAAAAATAAACTTTATTCGACGGATTTTCAAAACAATTTTCTTGACAAAGAATGGGTATATATATATAATAGTATTAACAAATGAATCCCCTTAAAAACATTGACGGGAACAAGATGCAAATGAACCGGCAAAGAGAGCTGACGGTTGGTGTGAGTCAGCATGGAACATTGTATGGATAGCTCATCCCCGAGTTTTTCGTGTGAAGTGTATATACTATATATATGTAATGCGAAACGCAAGACTGCGTTATCGGTCGGGACTTTGTCAGAAGTCTTTAAGGAGAACACAGTGATGTGTTCTTGAATACGGGTGGTACCACGGATTTTATTCGTCCCTTTGTTTAGGGGGGCGATTTTTTTGTGCTATTTAACAGGAGGTTATTATATGAAACCATCATTTGAAAAGTACATTCCCTTTAAGCAGATTAATCTGCCGGACAGACAGTGGCCAAACAATACTATAACAAAAGCACCGATCTGGTGCAGTGTTGACCTTCGTGACGGTAATCAGGCGCTTGTCGATCCTATGAACCTTGAAGAAAAGCTCGAATTTTTCCACGCACTTTGCGATATGGGCTTTAAGGAAATCGAAATCGGTTTTCCGAGTGCGTCAGAAACAGAATACGAAATCTGCCGTGAGCTTATTGAAAACAACCACATTCCCGATGATGTAACAATTCAGGTTCTTGTTCAGGCAAGAGAGCATCTTATCAGAAAAACTTTTGAGGCTGTTAAGGGTGCTAAGAATGTTATCGTTCATTTCTATAACTCAACTTCAACTCTCCAAAGAAAAGTTGTTTTCAAAACAGATATGGACGGCGTAATCAAAATTGCAGTTGACGGTGCAAAGCTTATTAAACAGCTTACGGATGAATATGACGGAGATACAAACTTCAGATTTGAATATTCTCCAGAAAGCTTCAGCGGTACTGAGCCTGAAAACGCTGTTGAAATCTGCGACAGGGTTATCGAGGCGCTCGGTTCGACTGCCGAAAACAAGTTGATTGTCAATCTTCCGAATACTGTTGAGATGTGTACACCGAACACATATGCAGATCAGATTGAATACTTTGCAAGAAATCTTAAACATCGTGACGCCGCTATCATCAGCATCCACCCACACAATGACCGTGGATGCGGTGTTGCCGCAGGCGAACTTGCATTGCTTGCAGGCGCTGAAAGAGTTGAGGGTACACTCTTCGGCAACGGAGAGCGTACAGGTAATATGGATATCGTTACGATGGGACTTAATATGTTCACACAGGGCGTTGATCCTAAGCTTGACTTTTCAAATCTTCCAAAGCTCCGTGAAATCTACGAGCGTTGCACAAACATGAAGATTGATCCTCGTCAACCATATATCGGCGAGCTTGTATTTACAGCATTCTCGGGCTCACATCAGGACGCTATCAACAAGGGTATGAAGTATATGAAAGAAAGCGGAACTGAGTACTGGGAAATTCCCTATCTTCCGATTGACCCTGCCGATGTCGGCAGAGAGTATGAGCCGATTATCAGAATCAACTCACAGTCCGGTAAGGGCGGTGCGGCTTTTGTTATGAACAATAACTTCGGTTATGACCTTCCGAAGAGAATGCATCCCGAATTTTCAAAGCTTGTTCAGGCAAAATGTGAGGAGCTTGGCAGAGAGCTTATTCCGAAAGAGCTGTTTGAGGTGTTCGAGAAGAATTATCTTGAGCATAAGCAGAAATATGTTCTCTCAAGCAGAAAGATTTATGAAGAGAGCGAAAACGGCAATGATTATGTTCACTTCAAGGGCAAGATGAAGATTAACGGCAACGAAGAGGTTTCTCTCAGCGGTGTCGGCAACGGTCCTATTGACGCATTCTTCAATGCAATCAAAAAGGTCGGTCTTGACAAGTACGAGTTCATCTCATACAGTCAGCACGCAATTTCTCAGGGTTCCGATTCAAAGGCTGTTTCATATATCGAACTCAAAAAGCCTGACGGAAAGAATATCTTCGGCATCGGCATTGACTCAAATGTCAATGTTGCATCGGTACTCGGTGTTCTCAACGCAATCAACAGAGCCGAGGCTTAATCAATTTAACAATTCAATTTTCAGGGCTGTGCGAATGTGCAGTCCTGTTTTTTATGAAACAAGATGTAAATAATTGACTTTTGAAACACAGACATATATAATGTAAACATATAATCGCAAATAGAAATAGTAGGGGTTAAAATGAAAAAGAAAGTAATTATAATTATTGCAGTGGTTTGTGTAGCGATTATTGCCGTTGTCGGTACAATCTTCGGCGTAAATGCTTACAACAATTACACCATACAGCAACAGACAGAACAGCAAGTCAAAAGCATTGACGATACATACTCAAAATTTACAAAGGAAACCGACAGAGCCAAAAAGTCAGTTATATTATCCGATTTCATTAAGAACAAGCCATCAACAAGTGATGAAATCAAGGTTGAAGTGTTACACTCTGTTGAGCCAAAGTACAATGAAACACTTGCAAAAATGCAAAAGTTTTTCACAGATGATTATGATAAGACAATAAAAGATAACACTATTGACAGCAAAACTCTTGAAAAAACTAACGATAAAAAGAAGTTGCAGTCTTGTATTTATAATCTTGAGGCTTTAAAGAAAACAATTGATTCCGAAAAAAGCAATGTATTCTATAAAAAGGATATTGGCAACTACGATAAAAAGCCTGACGAATTGATTAGTTCTTATAATGACAGAATAACTGCTATTGAAAAAGCTGAAGCAGAAGCAAAGGCTAAGAAAGAGGCCGAGGCAAAAAAGAAAGCCGAAGAAAAAGCTAAACAGGAAAAGAAGAAGCAAACCGAGAGCAGTAACACAAATAACACCGATAACTCCTACAGTGATAATACAAACAGTTACAGCGACAGCGGAAACAATAATTACAGTTCTAACGATAGTAACTACAGCAGTGGAAATAATTATAACTATGATTCAGGCAATTCATCATCAAGCTCATCCGAGAAGCATTATGATAGCTGGTATGAAGATGAAAATGGCAAAAGTTATTACGATGAAAGCACTGGAGAAGCATGGGATGATAATGGTCACAGTTGGAATTATAAAGATCTTTGGGAAAGTACAAATTAACAATTATATCTTAATATTTTTATTTTATTTCTAATTTTTAACAACCTGCTATAAAATTTTTATCGGTCGGATAATTTATTAAAATTGTCCGACCGATTTTTTGCGTAAAGTCGGATGCAATTTTTTGTTTAATGTAAAATTCAAATACCGCTTTCAGAAAAACGTTACAAATCGCCTTTAAAAATCAAGAATTTCGTTACAAATGATTGAATATTTTTAAGAATAATGTTACACCGCCTTTATTTGTCCTTAAATTGCCCATAATAAGCCTGTGAGCGAAAAATAGGGGCATACAGCTAACATAAGCTATATGCCCCTGAAAATCGGTTTTAAAGCTTATTTCATGCTGTTTTCGTAAGACTCGATCATCTTTTTAACCATCTGACCGCCTACAGAACCTGCTTCTCTTGCAGAAATGTCGCCGTTATATCCCTGTTTGAGGTTTACGCCTACTTCGTTGGCACATTCCATCTTAAAGCGTTCCATGGCTTCCTTTGCCTGAGGTACATTAATCTGATTGTTATTGCTTGACATAATTTGTTTTCTCCTTTTCAAAACTTTTAAATCTCGTTAAATTTATTAATAAAGCGGCGTTTCGGCATCCCGTTTTCATCGCCGCAATAGTATTGTTTGCGGTGAAATTCGTTTTATTATTTGTAATTTTTTCAAGTTTTGAAATTTACAAAAAACATCATACAAAGCAAAAAGCAGCTATGCCAAACGACATAACTGCTTTTTATATTGTGTATGAAAGGGTTAGGGAAATAAGCCTTTCGTCTTGCTGTTAAAATATATTGAGTTACTTTTTCTCGATTGAATCGGTCTTGTAGATGAAGTCAACCTTACCGTCCATATCATCGGAAATACCGCTGTAGTTGTTGTACTTCTTTGATGCTTTCTGAACAGCCTTGAAACGGTCGATGATATCCCGGACATCACCGTTTGCGGCATCAACAATGCTGTCAATGCCCTCCTCTTTGAACTTCTTCATACCCTTGGACAATGTCATTGCACCGTCATTGAGCTGTTTAACACCGTCAACAAGTGCTGCACTGCCGTCCTTGAGAGTACCAACACCCTCGAAGAGGCTCTTTGTACCGTCCGAAAGTGAGCTTGTGCCGTTTTTGAGAGTCTTTACACCGCTTTTAAGGCTTGATGTACCGTCCTTGAGGGTTGAAGTACCGCTCTTGAGTTCGCTTGTACCGCTCTTAAGACTTGAAGAACCGTTCTTGAGCTGACCGGCACCGCTTACAAGTGAACCTGTGCCGTCCTTGAGTGTATATGTGCCGGCGAGAATCTGCTGAGCGCCCTCGTTAGCCTGATCAACACCCGCCGTGTATGAAAGCACACCCTGATAGAAAGTGTTGTAGCTGTCAAGCTGAGTTTTGAGAGCCTGAAGTGACTTTCTGCCTGCCTGAGCTTTTGCAACACCTGCCTGAATCTGACTCTGAACCTCTTCGCTGTTCATATTTGTTTCGATAAGGCTCTGAATCTGTGCCTCTGTATTGCTGTCAATTGCAGTCTGAACCGCAGATGAACTCATCTGTGTAGAAACTGCAGTAGAAACCTGAGCCTGAACTTCTTCGCTCACCTGACCTGCGGCAACAGCGGCATCATACTGATCTGCCGTCATACCAAGACCTGCGGCTGCGAGAACCTGTTCCGTAACAGACTTTCTTACTGTTGCCTCAACGGCAGTTCTGATAACATCCTTCTGGCTGTTTACGGTTGCCGTTACTGTTTCGAGTGCTGTATTGTAAGCGAGCTTCTGAGCATTTTCATCGCTGAGTGATGAAATAAGTCCTTCAAGAACGCTGTCATAGTTTTTAATTGTAAGCTTGTCGGCTGTAAGACCTGCGGCGGCAATCTGAGTGTCGGCAGTTGAAAGAAGTGTGTTAAACACCTGTTCTGCACCGCCGTTCAGAGTTGCGCTGTTGGATGAAAGCTTGCCGAGACCGCCCGCAAGTGTTGCAACATAACTGCTGAGACTTGCCGCACCGTTGTCAACCTGTGACGCACCGCCTGCAAGTGTTGCAAGACCGCTGTCAAGCTGTGATGCACCGCTGTCAAGCTGTGACGCACCGTTTTTGAGCTTTGACGCACCGTCATCAAGCGTCTTTGCGCCGCTTGAAAGACTGTCTGCACCGCTGTCAAGTTTTTTTGCACCGCTGTTTACCTGTTCTGCACCGTCATAAAGCTTGTCAATACCTTCAATGAGTGTGCCTGACTTGTCAAGAAGTGTGCCGATACCGTCATAAAGCTGTGAAGAACCGTCAACAAGCTGTTCTGCGGCGTCTTCGAGTTCATCAAGAGAATCCTTAAGCTCGTCAACCTTATCGTCAACCTTTGAAAAATCAACATCGTTGAAAATATCGTTCATTGCAACTGTCATTGTTGTTGAAAGTTCAAAATCGGTTGTGTCTGCTGTGATTTCAACATAATCAGGGATTTCCATTTCATCCTTGTCAATATCAAGGCTGTCCTGCATACCCGGAAGAGCAAAACCGGCAACGATTGTTCTTGTACCGTCATTGATAGCCTTGCCGTTTGAAACCTCAACATTTTTGAAGTTGTCATCGTCAAGAATCATACCCGAAAGCATAAGGAACGGAACATTAACTTCTTTTGTCTTGCCGTTAATCTTAACCTTTTCCTTCTGTGTGTTTTCATAGTCAATGCGGATTGTAACCTTACCGCTCTTGCCTGCAATTTCATCGGCAGAAACAGTTTTGCCGTTGAGCTTGTAGCTTAATTTGAGCTTTACGGGAAGTTCGGTTGTGCCTGTTCCCTGATAGTAGATGTCATCGCCATTTGCAGCCCACTCATAAGCATTGTCTTCGTTTACCGTGTATGTTTCGTCACCCTTAACATTTTTAACATTCTTGAGGTTTGAAACATCCTTTACCTTGCCTTTTGTATCTACACCCTTGAGCCAGTCGCTTACAATGATTTTCTTAGCCGCACCGCTTGCGTCGGCAATAACATAAACGGTTTCATTTTTGCTGAGCTTTTTGAGAGCCTCTTTAGTTGTGCTTGCCTTCTTAACAGCCTCAACCGTACTTTCTGTCTGAACACCGAGAGCCTGTGCAGTATTGTCTGCACCGGCGGAATAAGCGGCAACACCTACTCCGCTGCAAAGAATTGTGAGTGCAAGCGCACCTGAAATAGCACCCTTGATATAGTTTTTGCTTAAAAATTTATGATTATTATTCTTGTTATTCTTTTTCATTATACATCAGCCTCCGAAATTGATGTTTTTTTCGGCTTAAAACCGAGAGTTGTCTTTGCAATTACCTTGTCGAACAGCATAAACATTGCCGGCAAAATAAGCGTTACGCAGAACATACTGATGACAGCACCTCTTGCAAGGAGCTTACAGATTGATGAAATAAGGTCAACATCCGAGTAGAATGCGACGCCGATTGTAGCGGCAAAGAGTCCCATTGCACTAACGATAATTGACGGAATTGAAGTTTCAAGAGCCGTAATAACCGAGGTGCGTTTATCGTTTCCGAGATACCTTTCCTTCTTATATCGTGTCGTCATCAAAATTGCGTAGTCAACCGTTGCGCCAAGCTGAATTGTACTTATACAGATAGGTGTGATGAACGGGAGCGACTCGCCCATAAGATGCGGAATACCGAGGTTGATAAAGATTGCAAGCTCAATAACCGCAACAAGAATAATCGGAAGTGTGATACTCTTTTCAACAATCGCAATGATAATAAAGATTGCAACAATAGAAATTGCATTTACAACCTGAAAGTCAACTGTCGTGATGTTTACAAGGTCGTTTGTACAAGCGGCTTCACCGATGAGAAGTCCGTCCTTATCATACTTTGTAATGATTTTATTCAACTCGTCAATCTGCTTTGCCATAGGATCTGTGGCTGTTTTGTACTCAGAGTTGATAAGCATAAGCTCCCATTTATCATTTTTGAGAACGCTTGTGATTGAATCGGGAAGAACCTCTTCCGGAACAAGCGAACCTACAACGCTTTCAAGACCGAGAACATATTTTACGCCGTCAACCTTTTCAAGCTCGTTTGTCATATTTCTTGCGTCCTTTGCAGAAAGCGAAGAATCAACAAGAACCATATGTGTTGTACCGACACCGAATTCATCTTTAAGCTTTGTGTTGGCAATTACATTTGCCATATCCTCGGGAAGACTTTCCGACAAATCGTAGTAAATCTCATTGTTTGTCTGGCTGTATGCCGAATAGAACGGATAAATAAGAGCCGCAAACATTACGAGAAATACGGGGAAAATTTTAACAAGTCCTGTTGCAAGCTTCTTTGTTGACGGAATAAGCGACTTGTGCATTGTCTTTTCAAGAGGCTTGTCAAGAACAAGAATGAGCGACGGAAGAACCGTTACACATGAGATAACACCGAGGATAACACCCTTTGCCATTACAATACCGAGGTCAAGACCAAGTGTGAATGTCATAAAGCAAAGTGCGATAAAGCCTGCAACCGTTGTGATTGAACTTCCGATTACTGAACGGACGGTTTCGTGAATTGCAACAGCCATTGCCTGCTTGTGGTTTTCACAAATGCCCTTTTGTTCTTCATAGCTGTGCCACAGGAAGATTGAGTAGTCCATTGTTACCGCAAGCTGAAGAACTGCCGCCAACGCTTTGGTAATGAATGAAACCTCACCCATAAAGTAGTTACTGCCCATATTTACGAGGATAGCAACCGCTATACTTGCAAGGAACACAAACGGGATAATCCAGTTATCCATAAATATCATCATTGCAATTACCGCAAGAACAACAGCGATTGCAACATAAGTCATTTCCTGTTCCTCAAACATATCCTTCATATCCGTAATCATTGCCGACATACCCGAAACAAAGCATTGTTTACCGGCAACCGAACGGATTTCTTCGATAGCGTTCATTGTTTCATCAGCTGATGTTGAGGTATCGAAGAATACCGCCATCATTGTTGCATTTCCCGAATTGAACGCATCATAAATTTTGTCGGGCAACATTTCCTTTGGAATTGAGATGTCGGCAAAATCGTCATACCAAAGAACCGTATCAACATGGTCAATTTCTTTGATTTTTTCCTCTGTTGCCGCAACATCCTTATCATCCATATTCTCAAAGATGAGGAATGAAAAAGCACCCTTTCCAAAGTCATCAAGCAGATAATCCTGACCCTTGATTGTGTCGAGGTTATCGGGAAGATAACTAAGAATGTCGTAATTAACCCTTGTAAATGCCATTCCCAAGGCTGACGGAATCATCAGCGCAACGGCAAGTATAAGGATTACGAAACGGCTTTTAACAACCGCTTTCCCTAACTTCATATTTCATACTCCTTCATATATGATTTGCAGACTGCACTCTGCATTCAAAGGAACGATCCGAGAGGTGAACCGTATTTCCTTTGTCCGTAATATATTCTATTACGACTTTGTTAAAATTTAAACAGACACAAAAAATGCCGTGTCAGGAATTTAGACACGGCAATAAATTTGTACGGAAATCAGACATTTTGTTAAATTCGTCTGCATTTCAGACACGCAAATAAACGCAAATATTCAATTTTAACCAATAAAACAGCAATCAGGCATTGATTTTGGCACATCTGTCCAATGCAGACTCCATTGAACCCTCAAACAGCTCACAAATGCGTTTCATCTTAATTCTGAGGTCATATTTCATACCTCCGCCGAGCCAGTCGATAATAAAACCGACAAGCTGACACTTGTAATACATAATCATTGCGTCAAGGTCATCTTCGGCAATATTTTTTGTAATTTCAAGCTTGTCAAAATAGCTTTTTATAGCGTGAGTACAAATCCTGTTGAGATACACATCAAATGTAGTTCTGTTCGCAGAATTGTAAATGTGCTGAATCACCGACTTGTTAGAAAAAGCATAGTCAATTACAGAAATCAGGCTTTCATAAACAGAGGTATTGTTGTCGGTTTCGGTCGCAACAAATCTGTCAGCCTCTTCAACGAGAATTTCCTCAAGAAGCGACGGAATGTCATCAAAATGGTAGTAGAAGGAATTACGGTTAATTCCGCATTCTTCAACAATTTCCTTAACTGTAATTTTATTCAACGGCTTTTTATTCAAGAGCGAAATAAATGTCGCTTTGATAGCCGCCTTTGTAAATGTCGGCATAGTGTCCCCCCTGAAAATTGCAAAATATCCGTGTGCAGACGGATATTTCCGTTCCGAATTTTTTCATACACAATATATGCAGCCGATTGCTGCACTAATCAAGGTAAATTGTATCACAATTATTCAAAAATAGCAATAACAAGCATATTAACAAAATCAGTGGTTTGTTTTGTATTTCCTATGTAAAAAAGCCCCGAAATTGATGTTACCCCCCAAAAAAGTCAGACCAAAAATCTAATGATTTTGGAGGTTGGTTCAAAATCACGGCTTTATAGTTATAAAGTGATAAATTCAATATCTTTCGGGAAATCATTTTGCACACTGCAAAGGCTGATTTCATAGTCCGAAAATTTGTATTGTTTCATATAATATTCGGTTTGATTTTCAGAGAATTTTCCGTTGCTGACATCAACACTTTTTGCGCCACGGTGAAATCCGTCACCCATACATTTTAGGAGTGCCTCTTTTTTTGTCCACAATTCAAAAAATGTGCCGAACCTGTCAAAAGCGTTGCCGAGCAATTTCATCTCGTTGTCGCAGAAAACAATTTTGCCGAGCCTTATACCATTGAGAAATCGAATTTCTTCAATATCACAGCCGACTTCGGACCCCGACAACGCAAAAAGCACATAACTTCCGCTGTGCGAAATATTGAAACAAAGCCCGTTGTCACATTCGGGCTTGCCGAATTCATTCACGGTGATTTTTGCACCGCCAAGAAATTTGTTCATAAACAAGCCGCCTGCAATGCAACGCAGTTTATCGTCAGCTCTGCGGCATTTTTGAACACGCTCCGCTCTTTCGGGAGAAAGCTCACCGACTCTGTCAAAAGAAATTTTGCGGATATCGGTTATAAAAAGCCGTGTTTTCATATCAATAGCCACGGAGTGCGTCAAGCGAATCATCGGACATAATCCAATCGTTCACATCAATTTCCGTAAAATCGGTTTTATCGTTTCTGACAATAACCTTGTCAATACCTGCGTTGATAACCATACGCTTGCACATTGCACACGAAGATGTGTTCTGAACATACTCGCCGTTTGACATCTCCTTGCCGACAAGATAAAGCGTTGCGCCAATCATCTGTTCTCTTGAAGCATGGATGATAGCGTTCGCCTCGGCGTGAACGCTTCTGCAAAGTTCATAACGCTCGCCACGGGGAATGTTGCGTTCCTGACGGATACAAAATCCCAAATCACAGCAATTTTTTCTGCCTCTCGGAGCGCCTGTATAGCCTGTTGAAACAATCTGGTCGTTGTTCACGATAATTGCACCAAAATTTCTGCGCAGGCAGGTTCCCCTTTCAAGCACAGTTTCGGCAATGTCAAGATAATAATTAATTTTGTCAATTCTGTCCATATAAAAACACCGTCCGTTATCATAATTTCAAATTCGGTCAAGTATATTTTAGAGTAGCCGAAAGCAGTATCAGCCTTTGAGCTTTTCAACACAATCTCTGCATACATATTTTCCGCCGAATGCAATCAGATTATCAAGAGTATTGCAAAAAACGCACTTGCTCTCTGCCTTTTTAATCGTAACGCACTCATCGTCAGCCTCAATGTGAAGAATGTCACCCGGCTTAATGTTGAGGTGGTTGCGGATATCCTTTGATATTACAATTCTGCCTGCTTTATCAATTTCCCTAAAGTTTGTATAAATCATTTTAATTCACCATAATCCCTATTTTTTAATTCACCATAATCCCTATTTTTACCTATACTACCATTTTTCGGGATTTTTGTCAACGATTTTATTAAATAATTTGATTACAAAAATGACAATATTGTACATTTTGTCGTTAATTGCAACAAAAGGAGTAAAAATGCTGAATTATATCTGGAGCGGACTCATTGCCGTGAGCGTATTGTGTGCGTTGTTTATGGGCAACACCGCTGATATTTCAAACGCACTCATCGAAAGCGGAGCGTCATCAATACAGCTTATTCTCACAATGGCAGGCATAATCTGCCTTTGGTCGGGAATTATGAAAATCGCAGTCGAAAGCGGTTTGACAAACATTTTTGCAAAAATCTTTGCACCGTTGCTCCGTCCGCTTTTTCCGAGGCTTGATAAAAAAAGTGACGCCTTTCAAAGCATCACTATGAATATCAGTGCAAATCTGCTCGGACTCGGCAATGCCGCAACACCTTTCGGACTAAAAGCAATGGAACAGCTGCACACGCTCAATGACCGCCGTGACATTGCGAGCAACGAAATGGTTGTTTTTGTAGTTATGAACACAGCGTCACTCCAGCTATTACCAACAACGCTTGCCGCACTCCGCCAATCCTACGGAAGCTCTGCGCCTTTTGAAATCATCGTTCCCGTCTGGATAAGCTCTGCGTGTGCGTTGACGGTGGCATTGCTGATTGCCTGTACGCTGAATATCAGGCAAGGTAAAATTTGAGAAATGTGGTGAGCAAATGGAATTTGTAATGCCGGCATTTGCATGTATTGTTGTGGTATTCGGGCTGATAAAAAAAGTTCCCGTATTCGATGTGTTCATCTCGGGAGCAAAAGAGGGAGTAAAACTTCTGTACAACATTGCCCCTACAATTATGGGACTTGTGTTTGCCGTTGACCTTTTGCAATCAAGCGGAGCAATTGACGCAATATGCTCACTGATTCAGCCGACAGCAGAATTTTTAGGATTTCCGAAAGAAATTGTTCCGCTCGTACTCCTCCGCCCCGTTTCGGGAAGCGGTTCGACCGCACTCCTAACAGCCCTTTACAAAACCTGCGGTCCCGACAGCTTTGCGGGCAGAACAGCATCCGTACTCGCAGGTTCAAGTGAAACAACCTTCTACGCAATCGCAATGTACTTTGGCTGTATCCGTGTCAAAAAAATTCGCCACACCCTCTTTGCCGCCATAACCGCCGACCTAACCGCCGCAATTATGAGTGTTATAACGGTCAGATTGTGGTTTAATATGTGATTGTAAAGTGTTCCCATTTCGGCACGATTTTTCTAAATTCAAGCCTTGTGTTCCCATTTCGGCACGATTTTATTTTAACATTTTTCATTTTGTCATTTTCCTTGCCAAACAAAGTTATTATTTCAAAAAATCCGATACTAAATCATAAATCACAAAAAGCAAAAGCACTCCGTGACTTATCTTTACGATAAGTTTACACGGAGTACCTTTCATTTTCAACAGCCATTAACAAAAATATGTCTGCAAATTTTGTAATGATTTTAATTTTCAAAATAAGATTATAAGCTTATTTATCCGCATCACTCATAAAATTCTGTTCGTTTCAGATGAATGTAAGATCATTTCATTTTCATTGCCGACACAACACCCCACCGCAATTGCAAAAACCTTTACAATTTCAGACTCATTGCGGTCGCATATTTTCAAGTTTTTTATTACTTCAGTGCCAATTCCAAGTCACTTTTTCAGCGGAGAGTGTGATATTGCAAATGCTGAATTTGCGGTATTTTTTATATTGCTTTTCAGCGTCGTAATAATTAACACTCAATTCAATTTTTAATTCGCTGTTATTTGCAAAGCAATCTATAAATTCAGCTGTATAAGCATTATTGATTGCATTAATAAACTCAGCCTGTGACAAGGAAACACCTTCAAATTTTCCGTTTTTATCAGTTGCCGAAACAAAATTAAAATCGTTAAAAGACTCCTCTTTCATTGCCACAATCATATCACAATGCTTATAACATTCGTACTGTTTATAACAATCGCCGACATAATTCTGCGGAAATATTTTAATATCAAATGTAAAAATCATTTGATTATTTTCGCATTTAACAGAATTCAATTTTTGATCATGCAACACTCCGTACGGCATACTGATATGCGATATAATAATTTCGTTATTCATTTTCATTCTCTCAAAGTTACATTTTTATTTTGTTTTTTCAAAAGCAACAGGCTTATCAGAATTACTGTGCCTTCGACAGTTTTATTATACCTGATACAAATTTCGCCATCGCAGTAAACATATGCAGGGCATATCTCAAACACGGTGGTAACGAAACAGAGACCATGCTTCTCATACAAAAGTATC
>ENA-OZXC01000284-OZXC01000284.1-human-gut-metagenome-genome-assembly--contig:-NODE-284-length-11328-cov-3.514859_pt1 | contig 11328 bp, 10 predicted proteins | sample MGYA00244849_ERZ654083 | MGnify/ENA primary metagenome ERZ654083 (study PRJEB26926, sample SAMN06164956) | human gut metagenome | biome: ENVO:00009003; feature: ENVO:2100002; material: ENVO:00002003...
CTATTGAATCACGCATATTGACATACCTCCCGGTTTTATCTATTGAAAAAATGTTTCATTGTTTCTTGCAAATCAATGCTAAAATCTTCCAAATCATCTATGGTTATTGCTCCTTCATTCAGTAATTCCAGCATTATGTAAAATTGATTGGAGCTGCTCATTTCACATTGCACACCACAATCCTTTTTATCCTCTTTAATTCTTTTCTCCAGCTTCCAAAACTTTTCCGAAGCATTTCCTTCTCCGCTTAGTATTGCCATATATTCATTGTTCAACTTATCCATATAAGCCTCTTGCCACCCGGCTATCTTACTGCGAAATAGTTTCCAATCTCTTTCTGAAAATCTGTTCATATTCTTTCATCTCCACAAAACCAAACTAAACATGGTCTGCATATGTGTTTAATTTCCTTCAACACGCCTGCATCTATCAGGTAGTCCTCATGATAGAACAACTTTTTTCGTCGCTTTTTTCGTCGCTTTTTCAAAATGGGAAGCGACGAATTATTTTAATCTATACAACTTCACTTCAAAAACAAGCCAAGGAAGCCGAAGATACGGCATTTCTTGGCTCATGTACATTATTCAAACTCGCAAAGTTTGGTTTGATTTTGGTTGTTTCAATATGGTTATCTATACTATCTTGTATTGATATTTCGTACTTTTTCCACACGTTATTTTTCGTTTCACATATTTTTAGTACCAATCCAGTACCATTGCATTTTTTCATTATTGTGTGTAGTTCCGGTGGCTTGCAGGTTGGTTGGACTATTCAAAGAATAATCGTCCGTTGGTTTGCAAGTTCACCTATGTGCATTATAATATGAAAAAGTGGATTCCGCAACATACAATTTTGCATAAGGAACTGCTTCTGGATCTAAATCTTCGAAAGTAGCACCTTCTACAATTTCTTTGGACCAGTCTACTCCAACCTGACTTCTTATTAAGTCCACCTTGTCCATTGGCAGAGGACTTATAATTCTCATCTTCCCTCGCATACGCCGCACCATTCCAAGTTCTAGGAATTCCTCTCGTTGCCGGTGGTATCTGAAAAGCTACTATACGATGTCCATCCATATTCACTTCATAAATTTCCATAAAGGTAGCTCTTTCATTTGTACCACCAACAATCTCTTTTTTTAGATTCTGAAGGTTTCCATCCTGACGATAGGCCGTACCCACTATTTCTTTTTTATTTGTCACTCCAAAGATAAGCCAAGCCTCTTTAAAACCACGTATATTTGCCTCATTTCCTAATGCCGAAAAATATTTTCCAATATCTTTGAATGAATAATTTGTACGAGCTTCCTTGAATTCGACAACTTCATCTTCAAAGTCAATTATCATTTTTCGTATTTTCTCAATCAGTTGCTGATCTGTATATATCATATTACTTTCTTTCCGCCTTGGACTAATCTTGAGCTAATCTTGGACTAATTAAAGTTTGCAATAAGCTAAACCTACTATCATCTCAACGGACAATCTAACATAGTTACCTTATCTGCTAAATCAAGAAATCCGTTTGAAACTCTCTTCGAATGTTCGATTATTCTATGTGTCCATTTAGTTTTTCATTCCACTCTGCTTCCTTAAATCCAACAATAACAGTATTGCTATTTACAACTAATGGTCGTTTTACCAACATACCATTCGTAGCTAATAACTGTAACTGTTCCTCTTCACTCATTGTAGGAATCTTGTCCTTTAGCTGTATTTCTTTATAAAGAAGTCCACTAGTATTAAAGAACTTCTTGAGCGGAAGTCCGCTCTTGCCATGCCATTCTTTCAATTCATCATAAGTAGGATTAGCATCTACAATATGACGCTCAGTATATTCTATATTATGCTCATCCAACCATTTTTTAGCTTTCTGGCAAGTTGCACATTTTGGGTAGCATATTAATAACATTGTTCTACATCTCCTCATTTAAACTTAGTCTTCTGCGTCGCCATATAATATTTTGATGTTTAATTCATAATCATCATATGGGTTGGGTCTTATAGGTTTGATTTCTTTTAATTCAATATATTTACATTCTTCTTCATCAAACCAAACCACAAAACTCCTATCTGTATCATGGCATATTTGATTACCATATAACTCATAGGCTTTATTAGAAGGACTACGATATACCCTAAACACCCAAAACAACTTATAGCTATTTTCTTTTAACGCAGACTCCAGTATAGAAGTGTTGACTTGTAAGCACACTTGTTGATTTTTCCAATCCTTGTCTACATCAGAAAATTTGTATATTACTTCGTTATTTTCATTTATATACTCATACCCATCTCCGTATGTTATGCCTGTTATCTTTCTTGCAATTCCACTTGGTAAGTAAAAACTCATTTCTGTATCTTCATCATGTGCGGATAGACATGTAGTAATAAGTTTATATACTTGAACATTATTTTCCTGTTCACCAATATTTATAATATCATTAGTCTCTTTTGCAGTTTGAACCGCACATATTTCTTGCGGTGTATAGAAGCCACTTGTTTCAATATATGAATGAAAGTCTGATACATTTAATAATTCTGCCCTATCTTCTGCATATACATCTAATGCTTCAATGAATTTTTGAAATCCATCTCTTTTTACAATTCCTGAAGAAATCCATACCGCTTCCTCTATTCCTAATAATTCATTAACAATATTTGTAAATGCGTATAATATTTCCGTATCCGTTTTTCTATCAAACCAAGCTGCAAAATCAGGAACATCAGCCTGTTTCATCCATTTCTCAATGTTCTCAATAGAGAATTCTTCGTATGGAGTTACAACCATCTGATCGGTATGAATCCATTTGTCCTCCATCTTAGTATGTCTACTATTAACATAATCTTGATATGTGTTGGTAAAGTCATCAATTTCATAATAATCACTTATATACCTGATACCTTGTCCATAATCGTTATACTGCAGTTGGCTTGCAAATGCAGCTTCCATATGATGCTTCACGCACCAAACGTATTTTTCAGCCACCGTCATTACTCGAGACATTGCACCATGCGTAGATGGCGAATGCGTATGACGTATACATATATCAATACCCAAATTATTCTTATCTTCACATTCCCAAAAAGTCTTTTTATCCCAGCCTTGATTCAATAAATACTGATATGCAATTGAGATAATTAACCCTTCCGGCTCAAGCGTATCAACATCATATTCCTTCTTGTATTGCTCGATAAAGTCTGCTGTTTCCTTCAAGTATTCGCGAGTTTTATAGTCACTACAAAAGAACCTGTCCAAATGATCACATAGTACATATCGCGCCAAATCATAATCTATTGGACCATATCCAGAAAGTCTTTTTGAATTAAAAGAGTCCTTATACGCTGGCATAAATGAACTTTTTCTGATATATTTCTCTGATATTCTATTTTCACATTCTGCGTCACATAGTCCTTTTGATATTGCAATCTTAACAATGCCTTTGCAATAATACCTAATTGCAGAATTTTCATACTTAAAAAGACCTTCTTCTGAATAAACATTCTCAACTATCCAAGATGATAATTTCTCAAGATATTCTTTCTGGACAAACTTTCCAAGCGCAATTCCATATGCTATTGCAAATATATCTTCTACAATCTGTTCATCGTTGATATCTGCACAATATAGCAATAAATCTAAATACTTTTTGGGATTATTGATTCCCCACTCTGTTAGTTTAAGTCTACAATCATGCCGAATGTCATTATCTACAGAAGATAACCTCCATACCAAAATTAATGGTGCTCCCATGTAATGCTCTTCATCAGATAACACAATCATAGAGGTATCGATCTCTGAATATGTTCTCCAACTAGCATTATAATTATTACGTAAATATGTTGGAATCGACCACCATATATCTCTTTGAGCTGGTTTATCAAAACTTCTTAGGAACTCATCAAGTAAATTTCCACCCAAAGGATGGTTATCAACTTTGCTTACAGGAATAATAATATTGTTAGCAATTTCTCTAAACTCAGCCTCAGAATATTGCATTAATTGTTTAACATAATCACGATACTTAGATGCGATTCCAGCAGATGTATTGGCCAATGTATAACATATCAAGTCAAATAATACAGATTCTTCTAATTTAATATTCGAATATTCTGAAATTAATTTTTCATCTTCCTCTATTGCTATTAGTGAAAGCATCTGATATATACCATTCGTATACTCAATATCAATATTATTTCCGGTCTTAATTACATCATATATTTTTCTACCTATAAGGTAGTCGAATGCAGGTTGCATTCCCCATGAATATACAGTCTCTGGCACACTAAACTCATCTTTACAAATTTGATGTGAATATATGAATCCTTCATTTTCAATAAAAAATAACAAATCCTCCAGATGACTTTTTATGGGTTCCTTACTCTCATTAAGAATATCCTCAAAAGTCACTTCTTTTTTATTGGTTAGCAATGTAGCCACAGTAACCAATACTGTTTTTATCATACTTTGTTGTTTTGTTTCTTTTTCTTGCTTTCTATAAGATTCTTCTACAGAGTCAATTTTCTTCTGAAACAACCTAGTAATAACTAATGAGTTTTTATCTAAATTCCCCACTCTACTATTGCCATATAAATCGCAAAATAATTTAAGTGACATAGGTGTACGTAATATTCCTTTTATCCAATAATTACCACATAAATCAATCTTATAAAATGCTATATAATTATCAAATAATTCATTTACAGACACATCTCCACTACTTGGTAATGTATAAAAACATTCTCGGTAATCCAAATCATAATATCTAGGAAATACATATGGTCTTGATAAAAAAACAAATTTTACATTTGAAAAAATATTTTCATAGACTTGCGTTTCCTCTATTCGTTCCTTCCAAAAGCTCCATGAAGAAGCTTCATCTATTCCGTCTACACATATTAAGCATTTAGGTTGAACTACAATATCACAACTTTCATTCAAATATCTATTTCTCAGCAAGGCTGCATTTTCTAAAGCTTGAAACAACTCTAATTCACTCCATGTCGTCGATAGACCTATAGTTCTTGTCAAAATAGATAACCAACTATCACCTTTCCTATAATCCTTTGCTTGCACTAATATTGGAAGATATGTTTTACCCTGGAGCATCAAATTAATCTCACTAACAATTCCTGCCGTCTTTCCCGTCCCCTGATTACCGAGAAAAATGATCTTATTATGACTATCAGAAATCACACAACGCTTAAACTGCTCAAAATCATCTTCAATATTGTCCAAAATACTTTCCACTTCATAAAAATGAGTATAATAGCTAAAATGCAACGAACTATCTTTTAACTCTGAAGAATCACAATTAAGTTCAAATTTCTTTTCAAAATTGTCCCTTTCTATGTCAGAACCACTAGCAACTAACGAACCTATTTCTCTAATAATACATAACCACTCTCCGAGAATAGAAATATCTGATTTTATCTTTTCAAGAAGCACCTTTTCGTTTTCTGTAAATTTCAATCTCAATATATCTTCATATGCTCTTTTCAGTTTCTGAACTATAGCATATATATTTTGAGTCATATCATATTTTTTCTTTGTTGCTTCAAAACTACTGATAAAACAAGAAAGTTTGTCGTGAATATACCCCATCGAATACAAATCAGGTATGTACTTTGGTTTTGCCCAACTATTTATTGCCCTTTGATATGATGTCAAAATCTCTGTTTCAAACACATCTGAGCATTCAAACCAATACTTATAACATCCCTGAGTTTCTGGCAGACATAATTTTTCTTGTATGCTTGTCTCATCCCATAATTCAATTACGACATCCGGGTATTCTTTATTAATTTTCTCACATAGATTTATCCATTTTGATTCTTCTGTATCCTTAGTGACTTGATTATTTTTCACCATTCTCTTTGATGTAAAATCTCTAGGAACACAAACAATATATCTTTTTAATTTAGGACGGACTTTAATTGCTGTATAAAATGAATTTTCAATTTGTGTAAATTGAGATGCTTCCATTTTCTGTGGAAACCACTTTGATTGAACACCAATAACATCACCTGATGTTAAAAGTCCATATGCTTCTACACCGCCATCTCCACCGCTTCCATTTATAAAGGCAAAGTGCGAAATATTATCTTTATATTCTTTCTTAAACCAATATTTAAACAGAATATTGCACATTACTTCAAATGCATGATTAGAGGATTCTCCATGATTATTAAATTTTGTCCAATCCATATTTCATCCTCCCATCCTTTATTTTGATTATAATATTCTGCCACAAATTGCATGCCATTTCCTTCATTATTCTAAATATACTGTAATAGTTTCTTATCAAACCTATCATTCATATATTCGACAATTATTGGGTATACCCAATATTGACTTCCCTCCTGGGGCTTCATACCCATTTCTAAAGCATCAAGATAATCTGATGAATGAAATTTAATACTATCTATAACTGACAACAAACTCAAAAATATATCCGTAATATTTTGAAGTGTCTCTATAAGCTCTTTATCTTTATTTTTCTTTTTGTCCTGGTATATATAATTATCCATTACATATCTAATACCATTCGCATGAACATAATTATTTAATTGTATATCCTCTCTCATCCACTTATCTACAAGAAAATTATCAAAAATATATTTGACCTTTTCATTATTACTTACCAAATATGATTTGTATTTTGATGTATCAAAAAATTGTTTTCTATCCTCTTTGTTTTCTGAGCTTTCCAATACATTATAAATCCATTTTTCCATAGCTAGTTCTGCGTCGTTTTTTCTTTCACCTGAAACCAATATAGACACATCTAACTCTATCATTTTCATCATAGATTCCGAGTTTATGGTGAATTTTTCTGCTTCTTCATCCGTTAAACCATGTTTGTTCTGTATAACATTCAATACAAATATTTCTTTTCAATTCAATTCTAATTTTGTTACATTGTTTGCTTCAAGCAAATCTTTTGTCTCAGCATCTTTAAATACTTTAAAGCACAAATATCTCAACAACAATGAAACTTCTTCTTCATTCTTAAAAACAAACTTACCATTATCGCTTATTTCAATATTCAACATACTTGCAACTGCTTTTCTCTTTGTCTTATTTTTTATCCGATTGACGCGTTCACTTTTTAATGTAATAAAAGTTCTAGGTGCCTTATACGCCCTTGCCATTTGTTCAAACTCGTCTTTATTTTCAAATGCATCAAGTTCAAAAATCTTCTCAAGTGCTTTAGTTTTCACTTTTTGCATTGTCTTATCCATATTTAATAAATCTTCAAATTTATAGTTGAATGAATATATTACTTCATCAATCACTATACAGTCTGCATCCATACGTAACTTGCATACCTCATCTGTCATTTCAGCCAATTCATTATCCGCATCAAATGTAAATACAACATTCCGTTTATTTTTCAAATTAATTATAGGATTAGCCATTTTCAGAAACACCAATGATTTTCCATCATTGTTAGAGGGGGTTCCTTCTAGTACATATCCATTATATTTCCCTTCAATTTTTTCATCCGAAGCACATGCTATATCTTCAACAAAATAATCCCATTGCTCTTTAACAAGTACATTATTCGTTTCAATCCTATCGCAAGAAACCTTTGTGTTTTCACCTGTATAATCTTTAATCTCTGTAATTTTATCAAGCTGATACTTTACAACCATATCAATTAATATTCTTGCATATTCTGGAAGGTATTCATTATTCTTGAACCTTATTTTATATGCAGTAAAGGGATTATTATTTCTTCTATCTATCTTAAAAAAATATAAGCTCCAGCTATATATGTTTTCTCTTGCGTTGTTCATAATTTCAATGAGTAAATCTTTATCCATTGTATGTCTCCTATCCCTATCTTAAATCAATATAAATATAATTATCAAAATCCCAACATTCTATATCATTCTCAATTTTAATAGTAAGATTATTTTTGCTAATTACTAAACACTCTTCATAAATATGTGGTCTATCCATTATATTAGTCTCTAAATCACATAAATACATGCGATACCCTTTTATTTCAAGCCATATATTAGTATATACATTACTATTTCTAATGCATAAAAAAGCAAGCATTCCAAAATAAATTATAAATAAAACCACGCTTTTGAACTCTGCAAAATCAAAAGCTATCATAGGTAAAATATACGCCAACAGGAATTCTGAAGATAATTTATTAGCCCTTAAAGCTTTTTTTATCTTAACCTTATGTGGAGTGTTATTTCTTTTTTTATCCCTCAAAAATCTATTTATAGAGATAATACTAGTCAGCATCAATATCCCAATTACTAACACAACAAATACACAACCCCAATTTTCTCTACATATATTAAAAACATTCATACATATAGAATCACAATGTCTCCAAGTTTTAATTCCACTTTCAGCTATATTCCAAATATCTGATACCATTATTGATAACCATAAGGGTATAAATGATGTAATAAACATATTCCATTTAAATTTTTTGTCCATATATGGCTCACTCCAATTCTAATAACTTCTCATCACAAATACACTTCCCTAACCAATTCCATAACCTTTTCAACCAGCAGCTCCAAGTTGTCACCTTCAGCCATAGATGCTATATCTTCTTTATCCTCAAAACACTTCCTGAGAATATCTATAATTACCTTTTCATTCTGAAGTTCCTTTTCCGACAACTCTTTTATCTTTTTCTCTATTTCAATAGATGCATCTGCAATCTGATTGCATCTTCCATAAGAGTTGCCTATATCCTCTGCTACCATATTGCCATAGTTTTCTTTTTCGTATGGATTAAATCCATAAAAAGCTTTGCTTGCAACCGGGCAAATAGCATCATAAATAATTTTCGCTCCAAGTTCTCTTTTTATCTGTCTAGGATATATCAATTTACCTTGGTCTGCTTTCATCTCAAGCTTTTCCTCGGCCATTTTACTAGCATTTGTGATACGCATAAGATATGCCATCATTCGATTAGCAAAATTTTGCTCTGATATTTCCTGTCTACCTATATCTGGTATATATTGATTAATCTCATGCTCACTAATTGTCTGATTATCAAGATACAGTTGATACATCTTTGATGCACATAATTTTACAACCGCTATGTTTTCCAATCTTTTATTCCCAATATGATTTAGAATTTCCATCTGTACCCAACCATACTGCTTATCTCCAACTTCATCAGGACAGAAAAACATATTTTGCACATATCTGTATCCCTGTTTCATAATAAAATCATCAAATGCTAATTGATATAAATATTGCTTTGTGACATCACCTACACCCGGTTGTCCACTAATGATAGCTTTATCTCCATGTATTTGATAATCTATACAATAATATTTTGCATCATATATTCCAAAGCAATAATCTTTTTTCTGTTCATCAACAGGATATATGCATACCAAATCAGGTTTTAATGTTTCCACCTTCGGATCTTCTACATCCGGAAACTCTGTTTTTCTCCATCTTGGTGATTTAATCACTTTTCTTAATGTTTTATCTTTATATTCAACTTTATTCCATTCCGGATTACTTAATGGAAGATCTACTATTTTCTTATCTAGAACACTTCCAAAATTATCTGCACATACTTTTTCCCAAACCAAATTAAAACTATTAGTTCCATATAAACTATAGCTCATATCATTTTTGTCTGTTTTCTCGTTAGCAATATATGTATATATTGTTTTTAGAAGATTCTGTTTCCTTGTAACATATTGAGTTTGTATCTCAGACTGCAGCCTATATAATATATAACTTGCATCACCAAAATCAGATATTTCTTCTTGTGTCAGCTCAACTTCTGTCAATTCAAACAATTCTAAAAGTCCGGCATCTGATAATTCTCGGCTACATTGTGTAAGAACGCATTCATGTAACCGCCGAAAATAATCATAGTCATTGTCAATCGTATTCTTGGTCTGTAATTCCACATAATATGGTTTGTTATTCTGTATAATTGCAAATGTTTCATTTATAGTCTTATCCCATAAAATCTCACCTTCTCCATTTGTTTCAATTATTTCTTTCTGATTTGTATACAAACCATCAGCATAATATGTCTCTAACAAATGAATAGATACAGCCAATCTATTAAAAATCTTACTATCATCTTCTCCATTAAACAGATAAATCAATTGTTCTGATGCATTGTATTTTTTTATAACCTTTAAAACCTGCTTTAGATTTTCAAATAAATGTTCTGTTGATTTGATATATTTAGGATAACATTTAAAAACTTGTCCCTCGATTACAACAACTCCAACATAATCAAATATATATTCTATATCGCTTGAGCTGTCTATTACATCAGTCAAGACAATATCTTCATTTGATAAATCATCAAAATCCGGCTTATTCTTTTTTACAGCTTTAACTACTCCATATTTTTTAAGAATCCCGACAATGCGTCTGGTTTCTTCCATATTTATGTTAATTAAATTGTCTGTTATTTCCTGTAAAGAATAATGCTTTCTTTCACGAAAGAAACCTTTCGTCATTGTCTCTCATCCCCTTTTTATATATTTTCCAAATCATCAATTCCAAATATGCCTTCACCATCCTGCTCAAAGGCTTTACATATTTCTGAAAAAATCATCTTTCCATTCTTTTTATGATGACCTATAAATATGTTCTCCGGACGCATCTTCATAACATCTTCAAACAAATACATGATTACTTTACTTTCAAATGCTTTTATATAACTATTCTCTTTTTGATGCATATCTTTAAGTGCTTCATTATCCTTCTCAGTCCGAGAAGCTTCATCTTTTGCTTCTAATTCGTCTACTTGCTCTTTATTATTCTTTATCTCGTCTAACATATTTTGAGATATAAAAAATGGTCCTAAAAGCTTGTCTTCATTAACTTTACACTTTTCAGATGTCAAAATATTATTTATCCTTGTTCTTAAACTATCCCAGCCAATATAATGATCCGCTTTATTGTCCTTAATACACATTGGTATGACATAATCTTTTATTGCTGCAACCTGCTCATCATCATTGACACTTAAATATTCGAATTCCCATCTACGCTTAAATGCTGTGTCCATTGGAAATACGCCCTGATCTGCACTGTTCATCGTTGCCCATATGTACATATTTGCCGGAATTCTCATCTCAAAATACTTTTCTCTTTCTTCTTCTGTTAAATCGTCAATATTTTTCCCTTTTAGGCAATCCAAGTTTTCTAATAAATAAGTCTTTATATCCTCGCTTGTAGCAATTGGATATTCACTTACTCCATTCTTTCTATCAAGTAATTGAAATACATCTCCAAACACTGCTGCTACATTTGCTCCTGTCTCTTATACACATCTCCGAGCCCACGAGACTAAGGCGAATC
>ENA-OZXC01000293-OZXC01000293.1-human-gut-metagenome-genome-assembly--contig:-NODE-293-length-11157-cov-3.553774_pt1 | contig 11157 bp, 9 predicted proteins | sample MGYA00244849_ERZ654083 | MGnify/ENA primary metagenome ERZ654083 (study PRJEB26926, sample SAMN06164956) | human gut metagenome | biome: ENVO:00009003; feature: ENVO:2100002; material: ENVO:00002003...
ATACGAGATTCGCCTTAGTCTCGTGGGCTCGGAGATGTGTATAAGAGACAGGACCGTATCCTCGGCAAAGAAGAGAAACGCATGGTTGCCTATCATGAAGTTGGACATGCCCTTATAACATGCCTTATGAAGAATGCCGAGCCGGTACAGAAAATAACTATAGTTCCGAGAACCATGGGTTCTCTTGGATATACGATGCAGGTTCCGGAGGAAGAAAAATATCTTCTTACTAAGGATGAACTTATCACCAAGATTGTGACACTTCTTGGCGGACGTGCAGCCGAAGAGGTTGTATTCCATACGGTTACCACAGGCGCATCCAATGATATAGAGCGTGCGACCAAGCTGGCAAGAACAATGGTTTCACAGTACGGTATGTCAGATACATTCGGACTTATGGGACTTGAAAGCGTTGAGAGCCAGTATCTTGACGGCCGTTCGGTGCTCAACTGCTCCGATCAGACGGCAGCCAAGCTGGATGATGAAGTCAATAAAATGCTTAAAGAATACTATGCCAAGGCTAAAGAACTTCTCAGTGAGAATATGGAATGTCTTGACAGCGTAGCAGAATATCTTATAGATAAGGAGACAATAACTGGTAAGGAATTTATGGATATTGTCAACAGAGTAAAAGGTGTGGGTGAATTAGGTTAACATGATTGATTTACATTTGCATCTCGACGGCTCAATGAGACCGGAGACGGTAAGGGAGCTGCTTGAGCAGAAGGGAATTTCTCCATGGGACAGCGATGATGATGCTGCCCGAGCGTTAAGGGTCGGCGATGACTGCGCTGACCTTAATGATTATCTTACAAAGTTTGAGTATCCGTGTATGGTATTGCAGACTTCCGGAGCAATAGAGAGAGCAGTTTACGAACTTGCGGAAGATCTGGTACATCAGGATGTGACATATGCGGAAATTCGTTTCGCGCCACAGTTGTCTACGAAGGAAGGCCTCACTCAGGAGGAAGCCGTTAAAGCGGCAATTGAGGGAGCGAAAGAAGCTGAGATGGAATTCGATGATATCAGGATAGGATTGATATTATGCTGCATGAGAGGCGAAGACCATGAGGCTAATATTGAAACTGTAAGGGTGGCATCGAAATACTATGGAAATTATGTATGTGCGCTTGACCTGGCTGGAGCGGAAGCGTTGTACCCGACAGATTTGTTCAACAAAGAATTTGAACTCGCGAAAGCAGAAGAAATACCATTTACGATACATGCCGGAGAAGCAGCCGGACCTGAGAGCATCTGGCGTGCACTTGAGTTCGGAGCCTCAAGAATAGGACATGGAATAAGGTGCCTGGAGGATGGGGCACTGGTAGATTATCTTGCAAGGCATAAGATTCCTCTTGAGATATGTCCTACAAGTAATATACAGACAAAGGTGTATCAGAACTATGATGAATACCCGGTTAAAGAACTTCTTCTGCGTGGAGTGCATGTCACAGTCAACACTGACAATATGACCGTCAGCGGCACGAACCTTAAGAAGGAACGCAAGAAACTGCTTAAATACTGCGATATAACCAAAGATGATATTGCTTTGATGGAAGAGTATTCGTACGAGGCACGTTTCCTGCAATCCAGATAATATAATACATATAACGGCAGGAGGCAAAGGTGTACGAGGGATTTTTTGATATCGAAGAAGAATTGAAGAAACTCCCCGGCAAGCCGGGCGTATATATAATGCATGATAAGACTGATGAGATTATATATGTCGGTAAAGCAATCAGTCTTAAGAACCGCGTGCGCCAGTATTTTCAATCATCACGGAATTTAAGTTCCAAGATAAGGCAGATGGTTTCAAATGTACAGCGGTTTGAATATATTATAACTGATTCGGAACTGGAGGCGCTGGTTCTTGAATGTAATCTTATAAAGCTCCATAAGCCGCGTTATAATACAATGCTTAAGGATGACAAGACTTACCCTTTTATCAAAATTACCACGAATGAAACTTTCCCCAGGATTCTTTCCACAAGGGAACTGAAGAAAGATAAATGCAGGTACTTCGGACCGTTTACAAGCGGCAAGGCGGTCAATGATATTATAGAATTGCTCAATAAAACATATGGACTCAGAACGTGTCGTAAAAGCCTTCCCAAAGATACAGGCAATGACAGACCGTGCCTCAATTATCATATAGGACAATGCACGGCCCCGTGCCAGGGATTTATAAGTGCCGGGGAATATAATGAGCTGGTCGATAAAGCGATAGATTTCCTTGAAGGAAGATATAATGGCATAACCACAAGGCTCAGGGAACAGATGAAAGAGGCATCGGACAGACTGGATTTTGAACGTGCGGCACAATACCGCGATATGCTTGAGAGCGTCAGATACATCTCACAGAAGCAGAAAATAACCAACAGTGATATGCAGGATAAAGACATCGTGGCAGCTGCCATTGATGATACTGACTGTGTTGTACAGGTATTTTTTATAAGAGGCGGCAAGCTTATCGGAAGGGAACATTATCATATGACCCTTACGGGTGATGAGACGCGGTCCGATGTGATTAATGATTTTGTAAAACAATACTATGTGGGAACACCGTATATTCCGTCTACAATTATGCTGCAGGAGCCGCTTACGGAGGAAGAACTGATATCCGGATGGCTCACAAAACATTCCGGACATACCGTACGTTTTGTTACACCGAAGCGCGGGACCAAAGAAAAATTAGTGGAACTCGCAGAGAAGAACGCGCTTAATGTACTTACGCAGGATAAAGACAAAATAATGCGTGAGGAAGCAAGGACAATCGGAGCCGTGAAATCAATCGGCGAGAAAATAGGAGTTCCTGATATACATCGTATGGAAGCTTTTGATATCTCCAATATAAGCGGCGTGCAGTCGGTAGGCTCAATGGTTGTGTTTTATGACGGACTTCCGAGACGTAATGATTACCGGAAATTCCGGATAAAGACAGTTGTCGGCCCTGATGATTATGCATCCATGCGCGAAGTGCTGACCAGAAGGCTGACACATACGACGGATGGGTTCGATGTTATGCCGGATCTTATAATGATGGACGGCGGACGCGGACAGGTGAACATAGCATTGTCCGTTGTCAAAGAATTGGGACTTTCCATTCCTGTATGCGGAATGGTTAAAGATGATAATCACAGAACACGCGCATTATGGTATAATGACCATGAGATTGATATAAGTAAGAACGGTGAGGAATTTAAACTCGTTACCAGAATACAGGATGAAGCACACCGGTTTGCTATAGAATATCACCGCAGTCTAAGAGGCAAAGCACAGATACATTCGGTTCTGGATGATATTGAAGGAATAGGACCTGCCAGACGTAAGGGCCTTATGAAGCAGTTCAAGGATGTGGAAGGGATACGCGCCGCGGGTGTGGATGAATTGGCAGAGGCACCTGCCATGAACAGGAATGCCGCAGAGAAAGTATATGAATTTTTTCATACAAAAAATAACAACCTGAAAGGGGAATGATTATGCCGGAAGAATTGAAAATTGACAAGATTATTGAGAAAATGGAGCTTAAACTTCTCACACCGGATATTGAGACCGGAGACAAGGTAGTAACAGTGCCTGATATTAACAGGCCTGCATTGCAGCTGACAGGTTTCTTTGACCATTTTGACAGCGAACGTGTCCAGGTAATCGGACATGTGGAGGCTGCGTATATGGAGACGCTTGACGAGGAGACCCGTAAAGACAGGTATGAACAGCTTATGTCATATAACATACCGTGTATAGTGTTCTGCCGTAGCATGATGCCGGATGCGCAGATGATCGAGGCCGCGAGAGAATATCAGATACCGCTTCTGCAGACTGATAAAGCCACATCTTCTTTTGAAGCTGAGATAATCAGATGGATGAAGGTTATGCTGGCACCGACGATATCAATTCACGGAGTTCTCGTCGATGTGTACGGCGAAGGTGTGCTTATTACGGGCGAAAGCGGAATAGGTAAGAGTGAAGCGGCGCTTGAACTTATAAAAAGAGGACACCGTCTTGTAACGGATGACGTAGTTCAAATCAGCAAGGTCAGTGATGAGACACTTATCGGAACTGCCCCTGAAATTACAAGACATTTTATAGAACTTCGAGGAATAGGTATTATAGATGTCAAGACACTTTTCGGTGTTGAAAGTGTTAAAGAGACACAGGGAATAGATATGGTTATCCACCTTGAGGACTGGGACAAAGATAAAGAATATGACAGATTCGGACTTGAGGAAGAATATACCGAAATTCTTGGCAATAAAGTCGTATGCCATAATCTTCCGGTAAGACCGGGACGTAACCTTGCCGTTATAGTAGAGTCGGCAGCAGTCAACTGGAGACAGAAAAAGATGGGTTACAACGCGGCAAGAGAACTTTATAACAGGGTTCAGAATAATATTAATCATAAATTCTAAGGAGACAGACAAGAATGGGAAAATTATGTTTTGGTGTTGATCTTGGCGGAACTACCGTCAAAATGGGTATTTTTACGGTGGAAGGTTCACTTCTCGAAGATTGGGAGATTCCAACCCGTAAGGAGGACAAGGGAGCATATATATTAGATGATATAGCAGCTTCCATTAATAAGAAAGTCAGTGATGAAAATATCAATCCTGAAGATGTGATTGGTGTGGGAATCGGCGTTCCGGGACCTGTTACCCCATCGGGAATCGTTAAAGGTTGTGTCAATATCGGCTGGGGAGATACCCCTGTTGAAGAGATACTTAAGGATAAGACTGGGTTTATCGTTAAAGCCGGTAATGATGCGAATGTAGCGGCTCTCGGAGAATTATGGCAGGGCGGCGGTAAGGGCAACAACAGCCTCGTTATGGTAACACTCGGAACCGGTGTCGGCGGCGGAATCGTGCTCGACGGTAAGATTGTAAAGGGAACACACGGAGCAGCCGGAGAAATAGGACATATGTCAGTTGTATATGATGAGACAGCAACCTGTAACTGCGGCAAAAAAGGATGTCTTGAGCAGGTCGCATCGGCAACCGGAATTGTCAAGGAAGCAAAGAAATTCCTTGCAGCCGATGACACTCCTTCGACATTGAGAAACATTGATGGATTTACAGCCAAGGATGTATTTGATGAGGCCAAAAAAGGTGATGATATTTCACTTAAGACAGTTAACAGGCTTGGAGAATATCTTGGAATAGCACTCGGACATATCGCATGTGTCATTGATCCGGATGTATTTATAATCGGCGGAGGAGTATCCAAAGCAGGCGACTTCCTTATTGACACGATTGAGAAATATTATGTTGAGAAAACATATCATCAGTGCAGGAAGACACCTATCAAGTTAGCGACACTCGGAAACAGTGCGGGAATTTATGGAGCAGCAAAGCTTGTAATTTCCGAGTAATGCGAGGTATGTATGGATTTTTTGGCTGATATACAGGCAATTATAGGTAAGAATAATGCCGTGGCAGATGAACCGATGGCAAAACATACAACGTTCAGGGTCGGCGGAGCGGCAAAATATGCCGCTTTCGTCTCAACTGCATCCGAAATAGAATCACTTATTAAACTGTGCAATGATAATAATGTACAATATTATATCATTGGCAACGGAAGCAATGTCCTTATATCCGACAAGGGATATGACGGCCTGATAATCATAATCGGTCGTAATATGTCGGAGATATCTGTGGAAGGTGAAACAATCAGGGCAGGAGCCGGAGCCCTCCTCTCTGCAATCGGAAGCAAGGCACTGAATGCCGGACTTGCGGGATTTGAATTTGCATGTGGAATACCCGGAACTCTCGGAGGAGCATGTTTTATGAATGCAGGTGCATACGGCGGAGAGATGAAAGATATTCTGGTAAGTGTCGATGCGGTTACACCGGATGGAACGGTCAGGACCTTTGATGTGGAAGAACTTGGTCTGGGATACAGAACAAGCATATTCACAAAGGGCGGATATGTGATCGTGGGCGCGTTGATGAGACTTCACCGCGGAAGCTATGATGATATCAAAGCCTGCATGGATGACCTTGCTTATAAGAGAAGGCTTAAACAGCCGCTCGAATACCCAAGTGCCGGAAGTACATTTAAACGTCCGGAGGGAATGTTTGCGGGACAGCTTATCGAAGAAAGCGGTCTTAAAGGACGCGGTGTCGGTGATGCATGTGTATCCGATAAACACGCCGGTTTTGTAATAAATAAAGGCAAGGCATCTGCAAAAGATATATATGATACGATACAGCTTGCCATATCCGAGGTTAAGAAACAAAAAGGTGTAATTCTGGAACCGGAAGTAAGGATAATCGGTGAATTTTAGCAGATTTGCTTGACGTAAACCGGAATGTGTAGTAATAATAGATTTTGAACCGGGGCGATGGGAAAGGCAGTAAGTCGATGAGAATTGTTTTTGTAACCGGCATGTCCGGTGCGGGTAAAAGGACGGCACTCAAGGTTTTTGAGGATGCCGGATATTATTGTGTTGATAACCTTCCGGTGGCATTAGTCATGAAGTTTGTCGAACTTGCAGCATCAAGTTCGGGACAGAAGAAGGATGGCAAGGCTATAGACAATATAGCGATGGGCGTTGATGTCAGAAGCGGTGAGACTTTTGCGGGTCTTGAGGCCGTGCTTGATAATATGACAGCCATGAATTATAATTACGAGATACTCTTTCTTGAGGCTGAGGATGAGACACTTGTAAAGCGTTATAAGGAGACCAGACGTAATCATCCGCTTGCCGGAGATAACAGGATTATGGAAGGAATTGCGCGGGAACGCGAGGAAATTTCATTCCTTAAGAAGCGCGCTGATTATATTATAGATACTACAACACTGCTTACCAGGGAACTTAAGCAGGAGATTGAGAAAATATTTGTGGATGACGAGAACTTCAATAATCTTGTTGTAACCATTCTCTCATTCGGATTTAAATACGGAATACCGGAAGACGCAGATCTTGTATTTGACGTACGTTTTCTGCCGAATCCATATTATATAGATGAACTTAAGCCGCTTACCGGAAATGACGCACCTATTAAGGAATTTGTCATGAAATGGCCGCAGTCGGGAATTTTTCTGGACAAGCTTACGGATATGATTGAATTTCTGATACCGAATTACATAATCGAAGGTAAGAACAGACTGGTAATCGCAATCGGATGTACCGGAGGTAAACACCGTTCGGTTACATTGGCCAATGAATTGTATGCCAGACTTTCCGGCAATGATTATGGTCTTAAGATAGAGCACAGGGACATAGACCTTGATGCCAGAAACAGGAAATAGGCGGTAGTTATATGTCTTTTTCACTTAAAGTTAAAGAAGAACTCGCATCCGTGCTTCCGCCGGCAAGACATTGCAGACTGGCGGAACTCGCCGCGATAATAAGCGCAGGCGGTCATATATATACTACAGATGATGGACGGCATTATATCAGATTTCATTCTGAAACACCTTATGCGGTGTCCAAGTGCCAACATATAATATATAAGACATTTGAATATGAACCGGATGTATCAGTGAGGTATAATAAAGATACCGGAAACAGAACATATATAATGTCAGTGATGGATTCGGATATGGCAATCAAAATACTTCTTGCCACCAGGCTTATGGAACCGGACGGAAGCATTAACCGTGACATGTCACTTGTGAGTACGGTCGGCATAAGCAATATGTGCTGCAAGAGAGCTTTTCTGCGTGGCGCATTCCTGGCAGGAGGCTCAATAAGCGACCCTGAAAAATCATATCATTTTGAAATAGTTTCATACGGGGAAGCGAAAGCCGTGCAGATCATGGATGCCATGAAGATGTTTGAACTTGATGCGAGAATAATTGAAAGAAGAAGATGCCATGTCGTATACCTGAAAGAAGGCGCGCAGATAGTGGACATCCTGAATGTCATGGGCGCACACCGTTCACTGATGGAACTTGAGAATGTGCGCGTTGTGAAGGAAGTCCGTAATTCGGTAAACCGTAAGGTCAACTGTGAGACTGCCAATTTAAGTAAAACGGTCAATGCGGCCGTTAAACAGATAGAAGATATAGAATATATCCGTGAAAATGCCGGGCTTAACACACTTAGTGAAGGTCTGGAAGAAATAGCCGAACTCAGGGTAAAATATCCTGATACGCCGCTTGCACAGCTCGGGCAGATGCTTTCCCCACCTGTGGGCAAGTCAGGAGTTAACCATAGATTGAGAAAAATAAGCCGGATAGCCGAAGAGCTTCGCGGCGAAAAAGGATGATTGTACAGCAATTAGCGGAGGAAGAATTATGATTCAGAAAAAGATGACCATTAACATTTCAACGGGCCTTGAGGCCAGACCTGTAGCAGTATTCGTTCAGGTAGCAAGTCAGTTTGACAGTTCGATTTATGTAGAAGTCGGAACGAAGAAAGTCAATGCCAAGAGTATAATGGGAATGATGACACTCGGACTTGATGTAGGCGAAGCAGTTGTAGTCAGCGCTGACGGTGCCGATGAAGAAAAAGCGATTGCGGAAATCGAAAAATATCTTGCAGCAGGTAAATAACTTATCTGAAAAGGACAGCACTGCGGACGCGTAACCGCAGTGCTGTTACTGAATTAAACCGGAGGAAATTCAATGGCATTTACACATCTTCATGTGCATACTGAATACAGTCTGCTTGACGGCTCAAGCAAAATAAATGAAATAACGGCGAGAGCCAAGGAACTCGGAATGGACAGCATAGCAATTACCGATCACGGAGTTATGTATGGTGTTATTGATTTCTACAGAGCGGCTAAGAATATAGGAATTAAGCCGATTCTCGGATGCGAGGTGTATGTTGCGCCGGGATCACGCTTCGACAAAGAGGCAGGGATGAGCGAGGACAGATACTATCATCTGGTACTGCTGGCCGAGAACAATACAGGATACGCTAATCTCATGAAAATAGTATCCAAAGGCTTTGTTGATGGCTTTTATTATAAACCCCGTGTGGACTATGAGGTGCTAAGCGAATATCACGAGGGAATTATATGCCTCAGCGCATGTCTGGCCGGAGAAGTCCAGAAATATCTTCAGAGAGGCCTTTATGAAGAGGCATGCAAGTCAGCACTGCACTATCAGGAGATATTCGGAAAAGGAAATTATTTCCTCGAATTACAGGATCACGGGATACCGGAACAGGGTTTTGTAAACCAGCAGCTCATAAGAATGAGTAAGGAACTCGGAATTGAACTCGTGGCAACCAATGATATACATTACACATATGCGGATGATGCAGCGGCGCATGATGTATTATTATGCATACAGACAGGGAAAAAAGTATCGGACACCGACAGAATGAGATATGAAGGCGGCCAGTATTACTGTAAATCCGAGGAAGAGATGCGTGCTCTTTTTCCATATGCGCCGCAGGCACTGGATAATACTCACAAAATAGCAGAGAGATGCAATGTAGAAATAGAATTCGGTGTAACGAAACTCCCGCACTATGAAGTTCCGGAAGGTTATGACTCGTGGACATATCTTAACCATCTGTGTGATGAAGGCCTTGTTAAGCGTTACGCAGACAAGGCGGACGAACTCAGGGAAAGACTTGATTATGAGCTCGGTGTTATCAGGAAAATGGGCTATGTCGATTATTTCCTGATAGTCTGGGATTTTATAAATTATGCTAAGAGAAACGGAATTGCCGTCGGCCCGGGACGAGGCTCGGCAGCAGGAGCCATTGTCTCATATGTCCTGGAAATAACGGATATCGATCCGATAAGATATAATCTGCTTTTTGAACGTTTTCTTAATCCGGAACGTGTATCGATGCCTGATATTGACGTCGATTTCTGCTATGAGAGACGCCCGGAAGTGATTGATTACGTAATGCGCAAATATGGCAAGGACAGAGTGGTACAGATAGTTACATTCGGTACACTTGCCGCAAAAGGTGTAATAAAAGATGTTGGAAGGGTTATGGATATCCCATATTCCAAAACGGACTCCATATCTAAAATGATACCAAATGACATCGGAATGACAATTGACAAAGCACTTGAAGCCAATAATGAATTTAAGGCACTTTATGAAAGTGATCCGGAAGTCAGGACACTTATCGATACATGTAAGAGACTTGAAGGTCTTCCGAGACATACGTCTATGCATGCTGCCGGAGTAGTTATCGGCTCCAGACCGATTGATGAGTTTGTGCCTTTATCAAGGGCATCCGACGGTACGCTGGTTACACAGTTTACCATGACGACCATAGAAGAACTGGGCCTTCTTAAGATGGATTTTTTGGGCCTTAGGACACTTACGGTCATACAGAATGCAGAGAAATTAATACGGCGCAAAGTTAATGATTTTGATATCAGCAAAATAGATTACAATGACAGAGGCGTACTCGACATGATAGGCCTCGGAAGAACGGAAGGCGTATTCCAGCTTGAAAGCGGCGGAATGAAGAATTTCATGAAGGAACTCAAGCCTGACAGCTTAGAGGACATGATAGCCGGAATATCTCTTTACAGGCCGGGTCCGATGGATTTTATTCCCAAATACATCAAGGGTAAGAATAATCCGGATGCCATTACCTATGCATGCCCGCAGTTGGAGCATATCCTTGCACCGACGTATGGATGTATCGTGTATCAGGAGCAGGTTATGCAGATAGTCCGTGATCTGGCGGGATATACACTGGGACGAAGTGACCTTGTCCGCCGTGCAATGTCCAAGAAAAAACAGTACGTTATGGAAAAAGAACGTCAGAATTTCATATACGGCAATGAAGAGGAGAATGTTCCGGGATGCGTGGCCAACGGAATACCTGCGGAAACTGCGTCTGCTATATATGATACAATGATGGATTTTGCCAAATATGCATTTAATAAATCACATGCCGCTTGCTATGCATATGTAGCCTTCCAGACGGCATATCTTAAGAAATATTATCCGGTGGAATTTATGGCAGCACTTATGACGTCCGTGATTGACAATTCGGCAAAAGCCGCGGAGTATCTGCTGCATTGTAAGGAACTCGGTATTTCCGTGCTCCCGCCGGATATCAATGTGGGACAGGGAGAATTCACGGCAGAGGGAAATGCCGTGCGCTATGGTCTGTATGCCATTAAATCCCTGGGACGTCCGGTGATTGACAGCATCATCGGGGAACGCAAAAAAGGTGGTTCATACCGCACCTTGCAGGATTTCATTGAACGTACGGTGCAGCGG
>ENA-OZXC01000295-OZXC01000295.1-human-gut-metagenome-genome-assembly--contig:-NODE-295-length-11096-cov-6.034870_pt1 | contig 11096 bp, 8 predicted proteins | sample MGYA00244849_ERZ654083 | MGnify/ENA primary metagenome ERZ654083 (study PRJEB26926, sample SAMN06164956) | human gut metagenome | biome: ENVO:00009003; feature: ENVO:2100002; material: ENVO:00002003...
TAAGGGGGCAGAATCGCTTGGTTTTAGGGGGCAGCTTACACTGGATTTTCCAGCAACCATTACTTGCAAAGTAAAAGTTAATCTATCTATTATACTTGTTAAAGTTGGAGAAGTTGCTTCAAATAAAAGCAAGTGATAATCTGGAACAGAGATAAGTAAATAGAAAATATCACATCACACTGTGCTACTTAAATAGAGAATAACAGCTTCTAATAAATGCTTACAAACATATTAATTATAAATAAAAAGCTAGTTTTATCTTCTTTTTCAAAAGAATTTCTATTTTTGCTCACATAATGACAAATTTACATAATATGAATTCAGAAAAAATCAGAATAAATGAAACACATATTTGTGTTTTAAGGAAAAAAGAAAATCAGGATGAATTATATGTCGATTTTTTTGAACTCAAGTTCCCATATCAAACCCAGCTAGAGGAATTGAAGATTTTATCTGAAAATCCCAATAGGAGTGTCCTAGAATTAGTTGATTTTGTTAAAAATTCAAATCTTAGTGTTTTAATGAAGTCTTTCGATTTTTGTGAATCTTTATCCAGCCCTTGGCAATATTGTCCTAACATATCTGAGATAAAGAGTGAAGACTATAGAAAATGTATAAGCGAATATAATCAAAAAATAAAAGAAGCCAAAGATGAAAATGAAAGAGAAATAGAAAACAATAGGAAACAGAATTTTATTAATTCAAAAAGAACAAACTTTTACACTAAAATAGAGAAACATGTATTACCTTATCTTTTGGAATGTACATATAATAAGTTAGAAGGCAATAAATCTGTACTAGCCTTTTCTCACAGACGTATAGGCTGGTCAAAACCAGAATTTCGTTTAAGCAATGAATTGTCAGTTATTTATAAGACCAACTTTGGATATGGTGCTTCTAGCTATTTCTTTACTAACATCAAATATAAAGGCATTGATATATTGCCTTATTCCGATTGGATTAGATATTATCATGCAAATAAGGCTGAAATAATACGCTATACACGAAGGCATTTATTAAAGAATGAGGAATGGATAAAAACGATGGATTTTACTGCTGAAATGTACAATTCATCCATCATGGAGCCTGATGTGTTTATAGAAAATTGGATTATAAATGAAGTTGATGAAATGGTCAAGGGATTAGAAAGGTTATTAAATAGAAATGATAAATATGAAATTATAAACAGCTATTTTCATAAAGATACCCACTTTACATTAATGGGGCGTAACTTAGTGCGTTTTAAAGGAGAGAAAATTGCAGGTGCATTATATTTTATGGATAAATTGAAAGAGCTTAAACCTTTATATGCTGATATTGAATTATACATAGAACGAATCATGCAATGTAATATGAGTATTTATCCCCAACTAAAAAATGAAATAAATCTAATTAATAATGAACTGGAAGAATTAGGAAAAGATTTGCTTAAAATTACCCCTCAATGGAACAAATACCAGAAAAAGAAAAAAGAATATGATAATATTAAGTTAGAAATTCTTGAAGCAATAAAAAAAGACCCTTTATATCCTATCAATTATATGATTTCTTATAATCCTCAATTGGGCAGTGCTCTTTATAAGTGGGATTATGAGGCAGAAATGCGTTTAAAAGAATGTCATCCAGAATACAAAAAGTTCTTAGAAGAATATATATCAATTCAAAAATCCTATGATAATTTGCAGTGCGAAATATCTAAATTGGAACTTCTAAGAAAAAAACTTGAACATTACAGAAATACTATTTATAAACATTTTGTTTATGCACATCGCTGTGATGAGTTAATAGCATAATTTTTAAACATGTCACTTTCTTGCATTGATATTTCACATAACTATCAAAAGTTCAAAAAAAGCGATACTTGGCACAATACCCAATATCGCTTTTTCAGTTCTAAACAAACATCTATTAACTACAAAACTATGTGTTACACAAGCATATTTATAGATACAAAGGATACAAAACAATAAGAGTAGATTTTTAAGCAGGTAGATTTTTAAGAAGATATAGCTTTATATACCCACTACTAATTTCTATACCGATACTCTATTATATAATGGAAATACAGTATATGAATATTTTTATGATAAAGAGAAAGCTACTCTATACTATTATATACCATATCATTAGATAGATAAAAAACTGATAGTCAAAAGCAAAACTATAAGAAAGAATCATTGCATAACAGCGCAATATTGACTAACTTTGTGATGCAGTTCAATGCTGCAAAGAGATTAATTAATTTATTGTTGAATTATCTTGGTTCATTACTGGATTAAACCATAAATTAAACTATGGTGCAGAAATAAAGCATAAGATATTAATAATCAAGATTATCATAGCTATAATAATAAACGTCTGGGGGGCGTGTGGTCGCAAGTTCGAATCTTGTCATCCCGACTGTTGAGCATTGAGGAGTTAAGTCTAAAACTTAGCTCCTTATTTTTTTACATTAACTCAATGTCCGATATTCATTCGGAGAACATCCTACAACTCTTTTGAAAGCCTTGCTGAAATACTGTGGATATTGATATCCTAAGGCATAAGCAACGTCACCGACAGATTTAGCGGGGTCAGTAAGCAACTCTTTTGCCCTATCCATTATTTTGGTTAATATATATTCTTGCGCAGAAACACCTGTCTCCTTTTTAATCAAGTCTCCGAAATAATTTGCAGACAGGTTCAGTTGGTCTGCACAATAAGCCACAGTCAGCGTACCCCGCTCAGCGGGTTTATCCGATACGAAATAGTCGTTCAGCAATGCTTCAAAAGAGCCGAGCATGCCCTTGTTCTCCTTTTTACGGGTAGTAAACTGTCTATCATAGAAACGAATGCAATAGTTGAGCAGCAGCTCGATGGCAGAAGCGATAATCAGGTTAGTGTGACGGTCTGCCTGGTTGTATGTTTCCTCGTCAATCTTTGTCAAACAATCAATGATGGTCTGTTGCTCTTGTTTGGATAGATGCAATGCTTCGTTAGCGGCGTATGAGAAAAACGTATAATCCTGCATATGCCGACCGAGCGGCGTACCGCGTAGCAGGTCGGGATGGAACAACAGACACCATCCGGAACCGGTAAAAGTCGACCCGTCGGCTTCGTGCCCGAATACTTGCCCCGGAGCGATAAACACCAGCGTGTTCTCCTGAAAATCGTAAGAGCGACGACCGTAGGTCAAATCGTCCGTACATCGTAGTTCTTTCAGAAAAATCACATACATCCCCACGTGCTTGCGTGCATGGGGTACGGGGTGCGGCATACGGCTTCCCTCTATGACACTGACCAGAGGATGCCTTGTTTCCACACCCATATAGTCATTGTACTCCTTTATCGTTTTCAGTTGCATAACCTTCTCCATAACAGTCTATTTCAGTGGTTTCTATGCAAATGTAGAAAATATCTTCAGGTTATCTCTCCAATCAGTAAAAATTATCCTTTAAACCGTAATTCATGACCGGTCGAAGTGGAAAATCCAGCCTAATTTTGCAGCAAGTAAAACTTGATACATAATAATAAAGATTATGAAACTAAAAATGAGAATTATGACAACGCTACTCGGACTTGTCTTTGGATGCGGCATCGCAGCTTCGCAAACACCGAGAGCAGAACAAACCATGAACAGTAAACGACAATACATCGCAGAGGTCGCAGCCCTTACAAGCATGGGGCACCTCGACCAATTAAGAACAGTCCTTATCGGTGGACTGAATAGCGGTATCACCGTCAGCGAGCTTAAAGAAGTTATGGTCCATTCCTACGCCTATTGTGGTTTTCCGCGTGCCCTGCGCGGACTGCAAACATTGGTTGCGGTACTTGACGAGCGTAAGGCAAAAGGCATCAGAGACAACCAGGGGCGCGAAGCGTCACCGATAACCGATACCCGCAGCAAATACGAACGCGGACGTGACATTCTTGCAGAGATTTCGGGCACCCCGGCAGATGCGCCGAAAGCCAACTATGCCGTCCTGGCCCCGGAAATCGAAGTATTCCTTAAAGAACATCTCTTTGCCGAGCTTTTCGAGCGGGACGTGCTGACCTATGCCGAACGGGAACTGGCAACCGTTGCCATAATAGCTTCTTTGGGCAAAGGCGTGGAACCGATGCTGAAAGGGCACATGGGTATTGCGCTGAATGTAGGCGTAACACCGGACGAATTACGCGGTGTGCTGGCTATCATTGAAAAGAATATCGGACGTAGCGAAGCCGATAATGGCAAACAAGTATTGAACGAATTATTGCAAAGCAAAGGGTTGACTATCAAACCGGAAACCCCGATTGTAGCAGTGGAGAATGACGTGAAGAAACAGAAAGTGACATTCCACAACCGTTTTTTGATTGATATAGTTGGCGACCTCTATTTCCCTGCAGACTATGATGCCACAAAGAAATATGCCGCCATCATCGTCGGTCATCCCTTTGGTGGCGTCAAAGAACAGACTTCGGGACTCCATGCCCGTAAGTTGGCGGAACTCGGCTATGTGGCATTAGCCTTCGATGCGTCCTATTATGGCGAGAGTGGCGGTTATCCGCGTCGTATGGAATCGCCCGAAGTGCGGGTAGAAGACTTCAGTGCGGCAGTCGATTTCCTCACGAACCATCCGGCTGTCTATGCTGATAAGATAGGAGTAATCGGCATCTGTGGCGGAGGCTGCTACTCTGTCAGTGCTACGCAGATAGACCATCGCATCAAGGCACTTGCCACCATCAGTATGTACGACATGGGCCGCGCCCGCCGTCAGGGTGTAGGCGACTCGCAGACTTACGAACAGCGTATGGCTATCCTTGATGAAATCGGCCGCCAGCGTACGATGGAATATGGTGGGGCTGTACGCAAGGATATCCGTGCCCTGCCCGAAAAAGTGGATGAGAACACACCGAAGTTTGCCATCGACTTCCTCGATTATTACGACAATCCACAACGCGGTCAGCATCCCAACTCTACGGGCTATTACTCCTACACGAGCCTCGCACCGATGATGAACTTCTTCCCCTTTGCGCAAATCGAGACTATATCGCCACGTCCTATGCTTTTCATAGTGGGAGAAAATGCAGTATCGAAATATTTTTCTGAGGACGCATACGCGAAAGCCGCCGAACCGAAAGAACTGTTTGTCGTACCCGGAGCTACGCACGTGGATTTATACGACCAGCCGAAATATCTGAAAATCACGCTTCCCAAACTGGACTCTTTCTTTAAACAACATTTAAAATAACTCTTCAAGATGAAAAAGATGACTTACTTATTTCTACTGGCTGCAACACTTGGTGCTTGCAGTCCGAAACCGGAAAACAAGATTGAAACACCCCCAAAAGCATCAGCCTCTCTCTTTCCCCAAGGAGATGCCATCGAGGGCAGCAATTTCAACGGAACGGCATACCTCCAACGGCTGATGACCGACAGTGAAACATTCGATGTGGTAGTCTCCGACGTGATATTCGAGCCGAAAGCCCGAAACAGCTGGCATTCGCATCCGGGCGGACAGATTCTGATTGCCACCGCCGGAAAAGGTTACTATCAGGAAAAGGGGAAGCCTATACAAGTGTTGAATCCCGGCGATGTAGTCGCTATTCCGGCAGATGTGGTGCATTGGCACGGAGCGGCTCCCGACAGCGGATTCACGCATATAGCTATCAATACAAAAGTTCATTTGGGTGCTACACAGTGGTATGAACCTGTAAGCGATGAAGAATACACTAATCAATAAATATCTAAAAACAACTCGAATATGAAAAAGTTACTTCTTATTCCGCTCTTGCTCCTCTCTCTAACGACAATGGCAGCATGCTCTACCACCGACGACACTCCCGATACTCCATCCGGAAACGGCAATATGCTTGTGCTCTACTTTTCTGCCGAAGGACACACCCAGGCCATTGCCGAACGTATCGTGAAACTTACAGGCGCAGATATCCATCGCATTGAGGCTGCCGAACCGTATGCTGCAAATCCTTACGATGACAGCGACCGCATTCAGCATGAAGCCTATAATGACCTGCGCCCCGGAGTAGCGAATCTGCTTGATAAAGAGGCATTGGCGAAATATGATCAATTTTCGTCGGTTCGCCTTGCTGGTGGCATCAACCCGCAATGGTAGTCTGTACATTCCTCGAAGCATACGACCTGAAAGACAAGGTAATCATTCCTTTCTTTACCTACGGGGCTACTACCTATCTGAACGAGTCCATGCAGAAAATTTACAAGGTAACATCCACTTCAAGACATATTCCGGAAACACTTCCCGAAGACCTTGATGCGGAGGATATTACGACACCAGGACGCCCTGATGATGCAGATATCGACATGCCGGGCAACGCTAATGGTACAGAAGGATGGTTACACCGAATCGGAATAGCAGTGCGTTCGGGAATATTCAATACATCTGCCGACTAATTGATAATATCTTTTTCTTCTTCGAGCACTCCGTCTGCCAATGCAATATCTTCCCCCATCTCCCAATACTTCATCCACTTTTACTGGAATTCTCGTAAGAAATCTCTATTTTTGCACTTTAAACAAGAAAAATTATGGGAGCAGCTAAATGGATAGGCGGCATCATCGGCTTCATGGCCGGAGGACCGCTGGGAGCCTTGGCAGGTTTTGTATTCGGTTCATTGTTCGACACCGATTCAAATGACGCAGGCAGTTATTATGGAGAAGCACCAACGCACGGCACTACCTATACCGGGCAACGGAACAGTTTCCTCTTCTCCATGCTCGTGATGGCTTCGTACATTATCCGTGCAGACGGGCGCATCATGCATAGTGAAATGGAATTCGTCCGCCGCTTTCTGAGAAGCACATTCGGTGAGGCTGCCGTGGGCGAGGGAGAACGAATACTGCTCAACCTCTTCGAACAGCGCAAGCAGATGGACAGACAAAACCCACTGGCATTTAAAAACACCATCCGTGACTGTGGAACGCAGATTGCCGCCAACCTGACATACGAGGAACGCTTGCAACTGCTGGTATTCTTGGTAGAAATTGCCAAAAGCGACGGACACGTCTGCAACGAGGAGATAGAAGCCTTGAAAGAAGTGGCCATGTACATGGGACTATCCGTCAAGGAAGTGGAATCCATGCTTAACCTAGGCGGTAGCTCACTGAACGAGGCCTACAAAGTACTTGAAATTGAACCCACTGCCACCAATGACGAAGTGCGTGCCGCTTACCGCCGCCTAGCCTTGAAACACCATCCCGACCGGGTGGCAACGCTGGGCGAAGACATTAAGAAAGCCGCAGAAGAGAAGTTCCAAAGCATCAACAATGCCAAAGAACAGATATACAAGGCACGAGGTATGAAATGACGTACCTCGCTCCTTGCCTTGTGGACAGCATCATGACGTTTATAAACATTCTATATTAACATCAACCCACACACTTATGAAGAAAACCCTTGCAATCCTTGCACTAGGCCTTACTGCCATTGCCGGACATGCCGCCACGCCGCTCTGGATGCGCGATGTGCAAATCTCTCCCGACGGTACGGAAATCGCATTCTGCTACAAAGGAGACATCTACAAGGTGCCGGCCAAAGGTGGAACCGCCACACAGCTTACTACCCAAGAGAGCTACGAATGTACCCCCATATGGTCGCCGGACGGCAAACAAATAGCCTTTGCCAGCGACAGATACGGCAACTTCGACGTATTCGTGATGCCGGCAGACGGCGGAACCGCCCAACGGCTCACTACCCACTCCACCGGTGAGATACCCTCCACATTCACTCCGGACGGAAAGTATATCTTGTTTTCCGCCTCCATCCAGGACCCGGCAAGCAGCGCTCTTTTCCCCACTTCGGCCATGACCGAGCTTTACAAAGTACCTGCAACGGGAGGGCGTACGGAGCAAGTGCTGGGCACCCCTGCCGAAGCGGTCTGCTTCGACAAGGCGGGCCATCAGTTCCTCTACCAAGACCGCAAGGGATTTGAAGATGAATGGAGAAAGCACCACACCTCCTCCATCACCCGCGACATCTGGCTGTATGATGCAAAGACGGGCGCCCATACCAACCTCACCGACCGCGCGGGCGAAGACCGCAACCCGGTGTTGTCACCCGATGGAAGAACGGTTTACTTTTTGAGTGAGAGAAACGGCGGCTCATTCAACGTGTATGCCTTCCCGCTGGCACAGCCCCGAGAGGTGAAGCCCATCACCAGCTTCAAGACACATCCCGTGCGCTTCCTCTCCATGAGTGACGGCGGGACGTTGTGCTACAGTTACGACGGCGAAATCTATACCCAGCAGCCGGATGCCACCCCGAAGAAAGTCGCCATAGAACTGGTGCGCGATGACCGGCCGCAATTCGCCAACCTGCAGTCTTCCGACGGAGCCACCTCTGCCGTTGTGTCCCCGGACGGAAAACAGATTGCCTTCACGCTGCGCGGAGAAGTCTTTGTCACTTCGGCAGACTATGCCACTACCAAGCAGGTGACGCACACACCGGCACGCGAAGCGGGCCTCTCCTTTGCGACGGACAACCGCACCCTGGCCTACGCCAGCGAGCGAGGCGGCAACTGGCAGCTCTACCTTGCCAAGATAGCCCGCAAGGAAGACCCTAACTTCCCGAACGCCACGCTGATTGAAGAAGAAGTGCTGCTGCCCTCCACCACCGTGGAACGTGCCTATCCGCAATTCTCGCCCGACGGCAAGGAACTCGCCTTCATCGAAGACCGCATCCGGCTGATGGTGCTCAATCTGGAGACGAAGAAGGTGCGCCAGATTACGGACGGCTCCACCTGGTACAGCACCGGCGGAGGATTTGACTACGCATGGTCGCCGGACGGCAAGTGGTTTACACTTGAGTTCACCGGCAACAAGCACGACCCCTACTCCGACATCGGCCTGGTCAGCGCAGAGGGAGGCAAAGACATCATCAACCTCACCAATAGCGGCTACATGAGCGGCTATCCCCGCTTTGCGCTGGACGGCAACGCCATCCTCTTCACCACCGAACGCTACGGCATGCGTGCCCATGCCTCATGGGGCTCGCTGAACGACGCCATGCTCGTCTTCCTCAACCAAGACGCCTACGACAAATACTGCCTGAGCAAAGAAGACTACGAGCTGCGCAAGGAGCTGGAGAAGGAGCAGAAGAAGTCTGCCGGGAAGGACACCCCCCAAGGCAAAAACAAGGATAAAAAGAAGAAAGACGACAAGAAAGACAGCAATGCTGACGAAAAAGATGACCAGCCGAAAGACATCGTCGTAGAGCTGAAAGGCATCGAAGACCGTGTGGTGCGCCTCACCCCGAACTCTTCCGACATGGGCAGCACCATCATCTCCAAGGATGGCGAGACACTCTACTACCTGGCAGCCTTCGAAGGCGGCTACGACCTCTGGAAGATGAATCTGCGCAAGAAAGAGACCCGCCTGCTGCACAAGATGGATGCCGGATGGGCGGACATGCAGCTGGACAAGGACGGCAAGAGCCTCTTCCTGCTGGGTAGCCACAAGATGCAGAAAATGGACACTTCATCCGACGCGCTGACCCCCATCACCTTCCAGGTAGATGCCAAGATGGACCTGGCTGCGGAGCGCGAATACATGTTCGACCACGTGTACCGCCAACAGCAGAAGCGATTCTACAATACCAATATGCACGGAGTGGACTGGGACAAGATGACCGCCGCCTATCGCCGCTTCCTGCCCCATATCGACAACAATTATGACTTTGCCGAACTGCTGAGCGAATGGCTGGGCGAGCTGAACGTATCTCACACCGGCGGCCGTTTCTATCCCAAAGGGCAATCCGAACCTACTGCCAGCCTGGGACTGTTCTTCGACTGGAACTACACGGGCCGGGGCATGCTCATTGCCGAAGTAGTGGAGAAAGGCCCCTTCGACACAGCCAACACCCGGGTGAAAGCCGGCACAGTCATCGAAAAGATAGACGGCGTGGAAATCACCCCCGATGCGGACTATTACACGCTGCTCAACAACAAGGCACGGAAGAAAACACTTGTTTCTCTCTTCGACCCGCAGACCAAGGAACACTGGGAAGAGGTCATTATCCCCATTACGAACGGTGCGTTCAGCGATTTACTCTACAGCCGCTGGGTGAAACAGCGTGCGGCAGACGTTGACCGATGGTCGGGTGGCCGATTGGGTTACGTGCACATCGAGTCTATGGGAGACGACAGTTTCCGTTCCGTCTACTCAGACATCCTGGGCAAGTACAACAACCGCGAAGGCATCGTCATCGACACCCGTTTCAATGGCGGCGGACGCTTGCACGAGGATATAGAAATACTTTTCAGTGGACAAAAATACTTCACCCAAGTGGTGCGCGGTCGCGAGACGTGCGACATGCCCAGCCGCCGCTGGAACAAACCCTCCATCATGGTGATGTGCGAGGCCAACTACTCCAATGCGCACGGCACGCCGTGGGTTTACAGCCACCGCGGACTGGGCAAGCTGGTAGGCATGCCCGTGCCGGGAACCATGACCAGCGTGTCGTGGGAGCGCCTGCAAGACCCGTCATTGGTATTCGGCATCCCCGTCGTGGGCTACCGCCTACCGGACGGCAGCTATCTGGAGAACTCACAGCTGGAACCGGACATCAAAGTAGCCAATTCACCCGAGACCATCGTGAAGGGAGAAGACACACAGCTGAAAGCTGCCGTAGAGGAGCTGCTGAAGGAACTCAAAAAATAAGTACCGCCCTGCCCCACGCAGGAATACCGGTCATATAGGCCGATATATATATTAAGATGATGTGTCAAAACGGTTGATGGCACATCATCTTTTTTTATATGCCACAAGGAAGCAAGACTTTTTCTATCTCACTTTTTTGCACTATCTTTGTGACATAAATTCCTAACTCTTTAACTGATTATGTTTGCTGACTTGTTAAACTCCTCCTATTTCGCGCTCTTTCTCATTGTGGCTTTAGGCTTCATGTTGGGAAGAATCAAGATTAAAGGGCTTTCGCTCGACGTCTCCGCCGTCATCTTCATTGCCCTGCTGTTCGGACACTTCGGTGTCATCATCCCCAAAGAATTAGGAAACTTCGGACTGGTGCTCTTCATCTTCACCATCGGCATCCAGGCCCTGTCTCTTATACACATCTCCGAGCCCACGAGACTAAGGCGAATCTCGT
>ENA-OZXC01000302-OZXC01000302.1-human-gut-metagenome-genome-assembly--contig:-NODE-302-length-10917-cov-3.824250_pt1 | contig 10917 bp, 10 predicted proteins | sample MGYA00244849_ERZ654083 | MGnify/ENA primary metagenome ERZ654083 (study PRJEB26926, sample SAMN06164956) | human gut metagenome | biome: ENVO:00009003; feature: ENVO:2100002; material: ENVO:00002003...
TTCGCCTTAGTCTCGTGGGCTCGGAGATGTGTATAAGAGACAGGAATTACAGCATGCGGAGCACCTTTTACAGCCTCAAAAGTCTTTCTGATAATGTGTTCCCTTGCCTGTGTAAGCACCTGTACCGTGACATCATCAGGTATCATGTCACGTTCAATAAGTGTTCTCATAAATATATATTCGGTCTCAGATGCAGCAGGGAAACCAACTTCTATTTCCTTAAAACCAATATCAACCAACATCTGGAAAAATTCTATTTTTTCTTCAAGGCTCATAGGCTCTATAAGCGCCTGATTGCCATCCCTCAAATCAACTGAACACCAAACAGGAGGCTTATCAATGTAATCCTTCTTTACCCAGTCATATTCACATACCGGCGGCATAAAATACTGCCTAATATACTTGTTACTATTTTTCATCTGTTTAACCTCTCTTCTGCTTAACTGACCGTTATGATAACACATTTATGCTCTTTTTGAAATGATTAAATTTAATCATTATATTTGATGTATTTTATTCTTATGCATTATTAAAAACTCCCGTCTTTTACAACGGGAGTTTTATAGGAGTTTTTAGGAAGTACAATTTGAAAATTTAATTGTTCTAAAAATTATTCTGTAACTGTTCTCTTCTTTGCTGCTACAGTTACAACTGCTGCTGTTGCAGCTACAGCCAATACTACGAAAAGAGCTGTATGTGAAGCATCGCCTGTTGTTGTATCTGCTGCCGGGTTAACTGCTACTGATGCCTTCGTACCGTCGAAAGAAACAACTACTGTAGAGTTGTCATTATCAACAGTTACTTTTGCGTTTGATCCGCCGCTTGAAGCATCGCCTTCAAGGTTGTATTCACCGTTATCCCATGCACCGTTTGTAGCGATTTTGAACTCATATGTTCCTGCCTTAACGCCTGTGAATGTGCATGAATATGTTCCATCTCCATTGTCCTTCATCTGGTTCTGAGCTGGATCCCAGTCAACTCCGCAAAGGCCCTCTGCGCCTGCTACATTGTAAGTATCAGCTGCGAATGCTGCTACTGCCATAGAACCGATGATCATTGTTGCTGCAAGTACTGCTGCGAGTACTTTTTTGATAGTTTTTTTCATAATAACTACTCCTTTTATTTTTTATTTTTATATAAAGACTCTTCCGAGTCCTATATACTATTTAAGCTTTCCTTTTACAAGGATGGTTGTTGAAATTCCTTCAACAGTTATGCTTCCTGATGCCTTACCAAGAGATGTGCATCCTGCTTTGTCTCCCTGAACACATATTGTCCAGTCTCCATCCGGAAGCGTTATTGTCTGTGCCTCTTTAAGCGGATTGTATACTACAAATATTCCATCTGAAACCTCTCCGTTATTCGGCGCCAGCTCATATGCAATGACTCCATCAGCCGTGCCTTCTGTAAATGTGTAATAATCAAGTGCCTTTTCCATGCTTCTGAATGCCGCATGAGCTTTACGTAATGCTATAAGTCCTTTATAGTATTCAAACACTTTCTCGTTATCAGCCTTGGAAAGGTCATCCCATTTAAGGCTGTTTACAGAATCCGGTGCATTATAACTGTTTGAATTAAACGTACCGTCGTCATTGGTCTTGCTTCTTAAAAATTCTTCTCCGGCAAGTATGAACGGAACACCCTGAGATGTATATACAATTGCTGCTGACATAAGGTTCTGCTTAACCTTATCTTCCATACTGTCATCTGCATTGGATGTGTTAATCTCATCCCAGATTGTAAGGTTATCATGGCAGCATGAATAGTTTATCTGCTGGTATGGAAGTGAACTCCAGGCTACTTTTCCCTGTATGCTGTTCTTAATAGTTGAAGCCTTTCCGGTATCACCGTTTACATAGCCTTTTTCCTTTGCTTTGAAAACACTGCCTTTGATCGCATCTCTTATAGTATCGTTAAACATACCAAAGTTTCCGAGATTGACTGCATTTGTCTGAGTTGAAAGTGCTGTGCCTTCCTTGGTCGTTGTTGTTGTCATTGACCAACCTTCACCATAAATGATAATTGAAGGATCTATTTCATCAAGAGCTGCTCTTATTTCTTTGATTGTCTGGACATCTATGAGTCCGACAAGGTCAAATCTGAATCCATCAATATGATATTCTTTTGCCCAATATGCAACCGAATCAACGATGAAATTTCTAACCATTGCTCTTTCTGACGCTACATCATTACCACAGCCCGAACCATTTGATCCCGGTCTGTAGAAATAATCCGGAACAAGCTTGTTATAGCAATAATCTGTGCTATATGTATGGTTATATACAACATCCATAACAACGCTTATGTCATTATCATGTAATGTCTTGACCATCTCTTTGAATTCCTTAACTCTCACATCCCCGTTATATGGATCTGTTGAGTATGAGCCTTCCGGCGAATTGTAGTTCTTTGGATCATATCCCCAGTTGAACTGGTTTGTATCAAGTTTTGTCTCATCAACCGTAGCATAATCATATACCGGATTAAGCTGAATGTGTGTTATGCCAAGTTCCTTGATGTGGTCAAGTCCGGTTGACTGTCCTTTGCTGTTGGTTGTACCTGTCTCTGTAAGTCCGAGATATTTGCCGGTATTTTTAATTCCGGATGATGCATCTGATGAAAGATCTCTGACATGGAGTTCATAAATCGATACATCGGTATTCTTCAAATTCTTATTTGGATTGCTGTCATTATCCCAACCGGCAGGATTGGTGGAATCCATATCTATTACCATTGCCCTGTCGCCATTGACTCCTACTGTCTTGGCATATGGGTCGCATGCTTCATTCTGTGTATCTCCAAAATCAGCGGTATATGTGTAATATGTTCCGTTTAAATCACCATCGACTTTCACTTCCCATACACCCTTGTCATCTGATTTCATATCATGTGATTCAATCAGGTCATCCTCGCCTTCTTCACCGCCTTTGTAAAGATTAACCTTTACACCGGCTGCGGTAGGTGCCCATACTTTGAATGTTGTTGATTCCTTGCTCCATGTTGCTCCAAGGTCACCACCGTCATATGTATATGCATTTTCGAATTCCTCAGTCGAATAGAAATCCGGGATAGTTATATCGTATTTATATTCATTATTCATAAGTACACGATATTTTGAAAATGCATCTAGTTTCTCGTCAAATGTAATTGTATACTTCTTAGGATCTTTGTCATCAACTCCTGCGTTTGCAGCTTTAACGACTTCATCATTTTTATCTATGATTTCAAGTGTCATATCTTCTGTCCAGTCATCTGTAAGAAAAACCGTAACACTCTTATAATCATCTGCCATAACAGCCGAACTTACGCCTGTTCCCTTTATGCAGTCATCCGCAAATACTGTCTTGAATTCTGCTTCACCTGATTTAACATATACATCAACAGTTCCTGCGAGTATCGAAGATGTATCGATAATTCTGTCATCTTCTATATCTTTGGCTTCCCATTCGTTAAGCCTTACTATAAATCCAATCTGCGCTGTACCTGCCGCAAATTTAGCTGTTGTCACAACTCCGTTATCATCTATTTCTTCACCGAACTTGTATTCCGCTCCGTCTCCTGTTGACCAGAGCCATACATTCCATCCGGTGTATGTATTATCTTCTCTTAGATAATGAAGATTAAGCGTTATCTCTGTCGGCTGGTCTGTGCCGCCCTTTGTCTCGACAGTGTTCTCCGTTGTTTCCTGCTGCGTTGTGTCTTTCTTCTTACCACATCCTGCAATCAGCACTGCAATCATGGCAATTATAAGAATGACTGACAGCACTCTTTTTAATTTATTATCCATAAGAATTTTTCTTTTCCATCCTTCCCTTGTTTGATTAGATTCTAGCAAAAAAAACTTTTTTCTTAAATATCAATAATCTTAGAATCGTGTCAGATTTCTTAGATATTTTAAACATCACAAAAAAACCGGCAGTCTAATCAAATTCCATTGAATTAAACTGCCGGTTTCATATGCCGCTATTCTCGTTTAGTTGTTCTTGTTTCTAGTCCTCGCTCCGGTATCCTTCCATCCGCTTCTCTGCTTCCTCACGTGTCAGGTTGCATTCTTCCATCAGACGCTGTATCGATTCTTCACGGCTGCATCCAAATTTACGGCAAAGTGAAAGCACTGCCTGTTCGCGTCCAAGCTGCTCTCCTTCGGCCCTTCCGCGTTCCAACCCCGCTTGCTCTCCTTCGGCCCGTTCATCCTGCCGTATCATCTCCATCTCACGCTCTTCGTCAAATTCATATATGCTCATCTTCTTGACCTCCGCTTTCTGTTCCAGCAAAAAATCCTTCAAAATGTTATTCTTTATGCAATACTCTATTGCTGCATCGACCGCTTCATCAAGCGGCATATGTTCCATATTGCGGCGCACCGCGCCCACGTATTCCATGTATTCTTTAAGAACCGGACATCTTGATTTGAGTTCTTCATTCATGCCTTCGTTGATGTTCAGCACCGTGACCTTGAGTTCCAACTGCGGATCCTCTTCATAGACCTCAAACGCATCGGACAGCTTGTATTCCACCTGTTCCGGCATCGGCCTGATACCGTTATAGAGTACGATGAAACGCGGCGCCGGTATTTTTATGCAGCGGCTGCTGTAAAGCGTGCGGTTCCGCACATAACCCTGAAGTATGTCCGATATGTAAAACAAATTCCTAAGCGGCATATTCGGAGTGATTGTCGACTGAAATTCATACAGTGATGTCCTGTATGCTATAATAAATGATAAGTCATTCTTCATCCCCAGGTAGATGGCGTTCTCAAGCGTGTTAAATTCAATTACGGACGAATCCGTATAATCGGTTCCGTTAAGCGCATTGTATAATTGCAATGCATTCTCAGGTCTGGCAAAAAGCATGCGGCCAACCGTGTCCTTAAAGTTTCTCTGTGCGTTCATTAATCTTCTCCTTCCGGCAGGAAAAGAAAATAAACCTGTGGCATAAATTCCATCCCTGCTCTTAAATTGTATTTTGAATTAAAAGCATGGATTTCAGAAAACCAAAGTTTTCATAGAATAAACACCGGCAAAAAACGGTATTTACTTGATTAAAGAATCCGGTCCGTGTAAGAAATACGGCCGTTTCAGAATGATTGAAATTTATGCTTTGAGTTTATGATAGCATGATATCGCGGACAGGTCAACTACTTATTTCCTGTTACATGAGTATCAGGATATTCAGTTCCGGCTGTATTTCCAGTCGGCAAGGTACCAGTACAGCCCCTGCTTTACGATTGTCAACTCATAAGTCCAGGTGCCGGATGTACCGTTGCCGGCTGCGGTTACGCTACCGGTTACTGTCACGCATTCGGAGACAGAATATCCCCGCGAATTCAGTATGTCAATGTCTGAAGAAGGATGTGTGGCTGTGTCCTGTCCGGACCATGAGAAATCCGGCTTGGAGCCTGCCACACTCGTGATTTCGCTCTCAAAATCATGGAAACGTTCGGTAAGAACCGTGTACGATTCGGCATCGGAATACGAAATCATACCGGTGCCAAACGGTCCGGCGATAGTCTTATCGGTCAATAGACGTTCGAATTTGGTAGTGTTGTTTCGTTCTATGCTCTTCTCGAATTTGGTAATGAGAATATCGGACGAAACACAGCGCAATGTCAGCACGATCGGCAGAACCGTAAGGACTGCAGCCGAAATGGCGATGACAGCGACAAGTATGAAAACTATTTTGTGTTTTTTTAACATAGATAAGCTCCTAGGACTGATTGATGATATTAATCCCAATAGTGATTTGTTCGAATTAATTCATAATACTCCTCTGCCAGAATTCCGCCAAGAACCAGATCCCTGTATTCTCCGTTCTTGAACACATAATTTCTGCGCCTGCCCTCTTCCTTCCAGCCGCATTTTTTGTATAATGCCTGAGATGCACTATTCTCGGGGAACCATGCATTATCGAGACGTCTCATCTGCAGCTCATCAAAAGCGTATCTCATAAGCGCCATTACTGTATCGGTTCCTATTCCTTTTGCCCTCTGTTCGCTATGTGCAAGTTTAATACCGTGGGTTGCACGGCGATTCTTCCAGTCAATACCAACCAATGTCGCTATTCCAACCGCACCCTCGTCATCCGTTTCGATAACAAATCGAAAGTCATTTTTATCTCCATAATGTGTCTCTAGCCATTTTTCCTGTGCGAATTCTGAAACAGGGAATGCCCATCCGACCACAAGATTTTCCATGTCCGGATCATTAAACATTCCACGTATAAGTTCACAATCTCTCTTTTCCATAGCACGCAAGGTAACAAATTTTCCTTTGATATTCATACTGTTAGTTCCTCCGTTACTTGTCCTGATCGGATAAATACTTTTTCATGCATACTATATCGAACGTGTTTTCCTTATAGTGATTCAAGCGGTCAAACCATATATCTTCCTGATCCTCTATTTTTTGTAACGCTTCGAGAAATTCTCTGTTAATCTTATCTTTTGGAATTACGACGCAACCGCAATCATCACATACCGCTATTGCACCATCATACATTTCCGAATGTGTTTTTATAATTTCAGCATCCATATCAGCATCAGGTTTTCTGTTGTAGCATCCTACAGGGGTAAAGCCCTCACACCATATTGGCCAGTTTTCTTTTATCAGACCGGCTGCATCTCTCACTTTACCTTTGACCACAATCGCACGGCTCTGTCTGTAAAGTAAAAGATATTTACTTACTAATTCTCCGAATATTGCTCTTTCACCACAATTAAAGGTTTCTACCAATATGATATTATCTTCTTCAATGTCCTGTATCTGTTCATGCACCGGCCAGTTGCTTTCATCATAAGCATAGACCCATTTTATTTTACCGGCCTTGTACTGTCCCCTGTTAATGGGATATAATCCGGGCATTACACCGGTTTTTCCCATGGCATCTGTTACCTCTGTAGTACTGACTCTGTTCCTTATAAGGTAATCAATTATCTCATTTGTAATATCTTTCATATATAAATCCTCCTTCTACATATCACATTCTGCTATCTCACATATAATATGACCTATCATTATATGTGACTCCTGTATTCTGGCTGTACAGTCACTCGGAACAATTATCGGGCAATCAGCTATTCCGGCTATTTTCCCACCATCTTTTCCAAGAAGCGCTATGCTTTTTCTTCCAAGCTCAGAGGCTTTTGCAATCGCCCTTCTGACATTTTCCGAATTACCGCTCGTGCTGATTCCGATAATTACATCTCCGGACTTCATATAGCCTTCTACCGCACGTTCAAAAACAGTATCATAGCCATAATCATTTGCAATTGCTGTCATAGTCGCAACATCGGCATTAAGCGCAATTGCCGGATATGATTTTCTTTCCTTTTGAAAACGTCCGACTATTTCTCCGGCAATATGCAATGCATCAGAAGCTGAACCACCATTGCCGCATAACAGAATTTTGCCACCGCTTTTTAATGCATCAGAAACCATCATAGCAGCCGTTTCAATATGCCTGACAAGCATATCATCAGCCAGTATTCTTTGTTTCGTTTCAATACTGTCGGCTATTCTCTGTTTTATAATATTCATCAATAATGCACCTCCAACATATATCTTATCTGTAAAGCTGCGTCATACAGACTTGTACATTTATGTACACCTTTGCCACATGACACCTCTGACTGACTGTCTCCGGTAATCCAATAACCTTTCACATTTGACTCATTACAGATATATAAATCTCTCAGATTATCACCTACGGCAAAGCTGTTATCCATATCTATATCATGTTCTTTCTGTGCTCTCCAGTATAATCCCGTAGCCGGTTTACGGCAATTGCACAGAACACGGTATTTAATTATATCTGCATCCGGCAGATGAGGACAATAGTAACTGTCTAAGATTTCAACATTTCGGCTGCGTAAATCATCCACAATCCAATTATTAAAATCCACATACTCTTCTTCAGTAAAGTAACCTCTTGCTATGCCTGACTGGTTGGTTACTATGATAATTTTCAATCCGGCATCATTGAGCAGCCGCATACCTTCAACTGCACCTTTTTCGTACTCAAACTGTTCTACGGAGTGGACATAATTTTTATCAACATTAATTGTTCCATCCCGATCCAAAAAAACAACTCTGTTCATACCTGCTCACTAGTACACCTGAAAATCTCTGTGCAAATAATTACATACATAATCAGAGGCACCTTCTTCAAGATTCATAAACGGCTTATCATAGCCGGCATTGCGAAGTTTTTCCATATCTGCCTGGGTATAATACTGATATTTCTTTTTCAAATGCTCAGGCATATCAATATACTCAATATTCGTTTCAAGACCAAGTGCATGGAATGTTGCTTCTCCCAGTTCTCTAAAACTCTGCGCATGTCCTGTACCAACATTAAACAATCCACTTACCTGAGGATTATCAAGCAGCCACATGATAACACTGCATATGTCTTTGACATATACAAAATCACGTAATTGTCCACCATCTTCATAGTCAGGATTGCATGATTTGAAAAGCTTTATTTTGCCTGTGCTTACAATCTGTTTATATCCGTGAAATATCATGCTCGCCATGCTGCCTTTAAAATATTCATTTGGTCCATATACATTAAAGAACTTCAGGCCAACATGCTGAGCCGGAAATTCTTTTGCCTGATGCTTCACCCACATGTCAAAAAGCTGCTTTGAATATCCGTAACCATTTAACGGCATAAGTACATCTATATCTGATTTATCATCAAAACCGTTGTGTCCGTCACCATATGTAGCTGCCGAACTTGCATATATGAAACTTATATGCTTCTTCGCACTATATTTCCATAAAGCCTTTGTGTACTCAAAATTATTATTCCACAAATAATCAAAATCCGTTTCCGTCGTAGATGACTGTGCGCCCATGTGAATTATGGCTGTTATATCTTCATACTCATCAAGTCTGCGTAAAAAATCTGACTTATGTACATATTCGATATATTTTTTATTACGCATATTCATCCACTTGTCAGTGGATGCAATATCATCCACTATAATAATGTCATTTATTCCTGCGTTATTAAGACTTCTTACAACACAGCTTCCAATGAATCCTGCTCCTCCTGTAACAACAATGCTCATAACTTTCCTTTCCGTATCATAAAATACTTACTCTTTTATTTTATTTATAATTCCGGTCGTCGACTTTCCATCCACAAATGCTATGGTCGTGACGAGTCCTCCTTTTTGCTTTACAATATCTGCTCCTACTATATTCTCAATATTATAATCGCCGCCTTTTACCAGGACATCCGGCATAACCTTCTTAATGAGATTGTAAGGTGTATCCTCCTCAAATGGGATTACATAATCCACAAATTCCAGTGCAGCCAATATTTCCATTCGATCCTCCAGGCAGTTTATCGGACGGTCATTGCCTTTCAGTCTCTTAACCGAGGCATCCGAATTGACTCCTATGACAAGACAATCTCCCAACATTCTGGCCTTTCGGAGATAGTCAACATGTCCTATATGCAGAATATCAAAACATCCGTTTGTAAATACAACTTTTTTGTTTGAATTATCACTTATATAAGATGACAGATTCTCTGTTTCATAAGGATTATGTATTATTTTTTCTTTATCCATATGGGAGTCTGTTTCAATGTATTTTCTGACCTCGTCAGGATATACAACGCTTGTTCCAACCTTGGATACCTGAATTGCAGCTGCATAGTTAGCCACAATCATCGCCTCTTTGACTTCTTTTTTCTTGACAAATTCATAAGCAAAATACGCCAGCGATGTATCACCTGCACCTGTTACATCATAAACATCATGCATAATGGCATCAATACCGTATATCAATCCGTTTCTGTCCACAATTATCATTCCGTCTGCACCAAGAGTTGTCCATACATATTGGCAGCCGGCTTCATTGCACAGATATTTTGAAGCTTCCACGGCATCCTGCACAGTGTCCGTACACATTCCCGTAAGCATTTTCAATTCTTCCCTGTTAGGCTTAAGCAGCATAGCCCCGGAATATTTATCAAAATTCTTATCCTTCACATCCACCAGCACCGGAATATTATGGTCTTGTGCAATACCTATTATTTTCTGTGTTACTTCATAGGTCAAGAATCCTTTTTTATAATCTGATATAACAACAATATCATAGCTGTCTATATTCTTCTTGATTCTGTTAAATATATCATCCAATTCTTCCAATCGTACATCTTCCGTGCTCTCATCATCCACACGCAGAATCTGCTGGTTATTCTGTCCGATATATCTTAATTTACTTGTTGTCGGTCTGTCTTTTAGTGTGTATATGTATTCAGAACCTATTTCATAATTCTGTAATAATTCCAACAGTATATCGCAATTACTGTCGCTTCCCGCTATTGAAAAAAGATCGACTTTTATTCCGGTTGCCGCTATATTTACTGCAACATTTGCTGCACCTCCGGGAACATATCTTGTCTTGCGCCCGGTTATATTCAGAACAGGAACCGGTGCCTCAGGCGAAATACGGTTCGTATTTCCGAAAACATATGTATCAAGCATTATGTCTCCACATACCAGTGCTTTCTTTTCGCTCATATATACCTCCATTTAATTACGCGGATTTTCTTATAAATTTCTTTCTTGTCTCCGAATATCCTAATTTTATCAAATCGGTAAAACTCATTTTCAACTCCTTGTGTACTACCAACGGCCAATGCCAGAAATTATACACCAACTGGGATATTATCTGTGCTGCAACCAGCCCCCACATTCCCATATTGAATACCCCACATAAGAGAAATTCGAGGCCAACACAGACTACTGCAAATACCATAAATGCTTTAAAATATATAATTCTGTTAGAGTTACTTAAATAACTTGTATAACAATTTCTGAATTTAAGAATGAATTGATACACAGTTACTCCTAATAAAACTGTTCTTCCTATATTCATCTCCGGTTTCACAATTCTTATC
>ENA-OZXC01000324-OZXC01000324.1-human-gut-metagenome-genome-assembly--contig:-NODE-324-length-10181-cov-8.320363_pt1 | contig 10181 bp, 6 predicted proteins | sample MGYA00244849_ERZ654083 | MGnify/ENA primary metagenome ERZ654083 (study PRJEB26926, sample SAMN06164956) | human gut metagenome | biome: ENVO:00009003; feature: ENVO:2100002; material: ENVO:00002003...
ATGTAGAAGATGCAAGCGGCAATCTGGTTCAGAAAGAATACGCTGGAACAGAAAGCAAAAGTGAAACGGAAAAACTGCTCCGTCAGGCAATGGACGATTACGAAAGCAAGAAATTCATTGCAAAGTCGGAAAATATTACAGTTGGAGAATTACTTGATATATGGGCAGAGGAAGAATTAAAGACCGGTACTCTCAGTAATGGGACAGTCCAGAATTACCTCGGTGCAATTACCAACATCAAGAAGCATCCAATTTCAGAGAGAAAGTTGAAAAATGTAACATCTGAGCATTTACAAGCCTTCTTCGATCTGCTTTCCTTTGGTGGCACTTATCCAGATGGTTCAGAAAGAAAAGGTTATAGCAAAGATTACATTCGTTCTTTCTCGGCAGTATTACAGCAGTCATTCCGGTTTGCAGTATCACCAAAGCAATATATCACTTTCAATCCGATGCAGTATATTAAGCTGAAATACCAGACGGATGAGGTTGACCTGTTTTCTGATGATGACATGGATGGCGATATACAGCCAATTCCACGAGAGGATTATGAAAGACTGATTGAATTTCTACAGGATTACAATCCACCGGCAATACTTCCAATCCAGATAGCTTATTATGCAGGACTTCGTATCGGTGAAGCCTGTGGTCTGGCATGGCAGGATGTAAATCTTGAAGAACAGTGCCTTACAATCAGACGCAGTATCCGATATGATGGTTCAAGGCACAAGAATATCATCGGACCAACCAAACGAAAAAAGGTAAGGATTGTTGATTTTGGAGATACACTGGCAGAGATTCTTCGCAATGCCCGAAAGGAACAACTTAAAAACCGAATGCAGTACGGAGAACTTTACCACAAAAACTACTACAGAGAAGTAAAAGACAAAAACAGAGTTTACTATGAGTTCTATCATCTGGACGGAACAGAGAATGTTCCAGAAGATTATAAGGAAATATCCTTTGTCTGCTTAAGACCGGATGGAAGTTTGGAACTGCCAAGCACGTTAGGAATTGTTTGCAGGAAGATTGCTCAGAAACTGGATGGATTTGAAGGATTTCATTTTCACCAGTTGCGACACACCTACACAAGCAACCTTCTGGCAAATGGAGCAGCTCCGAAAGATGTACAGGAACTGTTAGGACACTCAGATGTCAGTACCACAATGAATGTCTACGCCCATTCCACAAGAAAAGCCAAGCGGGAATCCGCAAAGTTACTTGATAAAGTGGCAGGCAACGACTAAATAAAACTTTCCCTTATTTCCCTTACGATTATCTCATAAGGGCAAAAATAAGGGAAAATACATATCATTTCACTAATGAATGGGCTGAAAAGCCTGTAAAATAGGGAAAGTTAGAAAGATATTTCGGCAAACTTGAATTTGTCAATTCGTTTGTTTCTCTATAAACTGTCATTCCGAGTATTTTAATTTCGAACCCATCAATATATGGTTTTACACCATCTACTTCTGGTGCAAGTCGATGTATTTTTGTAACCTCATACACTAATGCTTTATACCTAACACTTCCGCCGTCTTTTAAGTTCATACGAACAGGGGTTAATAGGATTACTAAAACAACTATAATTGCAATTACCACAAAGAATTTCTTTTTCATACAATCACACTCCTTTGCCAAATTCCGATTTGTCAAATTCAAATCCGCATTATATCTTAAAAATAACGGCATTATATATCACTTTCGCAACCATACAATGCCGTTACTTTTATTTTCTTCGATACACCAAACCAAACATATTCCTGTATACGATAATATCATATACAGAGTTCGACTTGTTCAGCTTTAGTGGACTAGACGGGAGTCGAACCCGTGTCCGAAATACAATTCCCTGTCCTTCTACGAGTGTAGTTTATTATTTAACATTCCCTCTGCCACACGATAACAAACAACCTTGTGGTTTCAGTAGCTTCATGATACGCCCGATGGCTCAAAGCTTTGCCAACGTCGTTTCTCACATAGTCGAAGCCTGGGTCCTAAAGTGTGAGTGCTCTAGGTCAGACTGCTGCCATTAGGCAGCGTATGCTAAATTATCTTCAGCGTTTAATTTTAATTTGGCCATTTAACGCATCGCCATACGACTCGCTTCTCCAGCTGCATGTACCCCGTCGAAACCTTTACTAGCCCATATTCAATTTTTTTTGCGGGGTACATGCAGCTACGCTCCATGTTCTCCGCTCCGCTTCGGTCCGCCCAAATCTTTACTAGCCCATATTCATTTTTTTGCTAACCAAGATTTCTGATTTTGAAATCTCTCTGTGCCTCTCGCTTTTGATCCTTCTTGGCTATGTCTGCTCTCTTATCATAAAGCTTCTTACCTTTGGCAAGTGCTATCTCTACTTTGACCAGACTCCCCTTAAAGTATACCTCCACCGGCACAATTGTGAAACCCTTTTCCTTCATCTTTGATGAAAGCTTCTCGATTTCCTTCTTGTGGAGTAAAAGCTTTTTAGGTCTGAGTGGATCCTTGTTGAAGATATTTCCCTTCTCATATGGTGTGATATGCATGCCATACAGGATAATCTCACCGTTCTCAATACGGATGAACGACTCCTTTATGCTGCCCTTTCCCATTCGAAGTGACTTCACCTCAGTTCCTGCAAGTGAAATACCGGCTTCGTATTTCTCAAGCAAAAAGTAATCGTGATAGACCTTTTTGTTGTTGGCTATTAATTTCTTTGGTTCCTTAGCCATGTCGGTATCTCCTTTCCTCAAACTGCTTTACAATACTAACACATTTTTTTACAATTGCCAATATCTAAAACGCAAATTATTGTAAACCGCTGGTTCACATTTCTATTTATTTACACTATATAATATATTATGACATCTTTTTCAATAAATCTATCGCACAGCGACCGACAAATAACAGATAATCAAATAAGTATTTTTAAATCATAAAAAATTTCGTCATTATTGTCATATTATTCCGCCGGTTTAAAATCAATTGTACGCATAATTTTGTCAGTACTGTCCACAACAACCTTGATTTTTTGTCCAAGCTTGTATCTCTTATTGGTGGCTGAACCGGCTAGCTCATAGGTATCCTCGTAAAACTCATAGAAATCATCTGTCAGGTCTGTCACGCGCACAAGTCCCTCAACTGTATTTGGAAGCTCCACGAAAAAGCCCCACTCCGTGACACCTGATATAACTCCTTCAAAGCATTCACCAATATGATTTGACATGTATTCACATTTTTTAAGCTTGACTGTTTCACGCTCTGCCTCTTCTGCACGTCGTTCAGTCTCACTTGCCTGCTTTGCAACAGCATCGAGTATAGACTCATAGTGCTCCCTGCGGTTATCATTCATCCTGCCGCGGATATTTTCCTTGATGATACGGTGTATCTGCAAATCAGGATATCTGCGGATTGGTGATGTAAAGTGACAATAATAATTTGCCGCCAATCCAAAATGTCCTGTACATGCTGTTGTATATCGTGCCTGTTTCATAGAGCGCAGTGTCAGTCTGCTTATCAGGGATTCTTCATCTGTGCCATCCACCTTCATCAAAAGCTTCTGAAGTTCCTTTGGGTGTACCTCATCAGCTCCAATATGAAGCGTATAGCCAAAATTATTGATAAATGTGGAAAGCTTTGCGATTTTTTCTGAGTCCGGCTTGTCATGTGTTCTGTATACAAAAGGTATTTCCTGCCAGAAATAATCCTCAGCCACAGTTTCATTTGCTATAAGCATAAAATCCTCAATGAGCTTTGTTGCCACATTTCTGTCATACGGCTTTATATCTATCGGATGACCATCTTCATCGAGCACGACTTTAGTCTCCGGAAAATCAAAGTCTATAGAACCTCGTTTCATTCTCTTTTTGCGTAGAATTGCTGCAAGCTCTGCCATTTTTTCAAACATAGGCACAAGCTCCTTATATTCTTCAATCACAGCGGCATCCTTATCTGCAAGAATCTTTTTTACATTTGTGTATGTCATCCTGCGGTTTGTCTTTATAACTGTCTCTGCAATCTTATGATCGATAACTTCACCCTTTTTATTTATTGTCATAATGCATGAAAGAGCCAGCCTGTCACATCCCTCATTCAAGGAGCATATGCCATTTGAAAGTTCTCTTGGAAGCATCGGAATTACTCTGTCTACAAGATAAACCGATGTTCCTCTCTTAAGAGCCTCCACATCAAGGGCACTGTGCTCCTGCACATAATTCGACACATCTGCTATGTGTACTCCAAGTACATAATTGTCGCCATCCATGTATAAAGACACGGCATCATCAAGATCCTTTGCATCCTCTCCGTCTATCGTGACCATCATCCAGTCGCGTAAATCCATCCTGCCGGCCATATCCGCAGGTGTCACATCCTTTGCCACATTCTGCACCTGATGCATGATTTTCTCCGAAAAATCCACCGGCAGATCATAAGCCTTTACTATAGAAAGAATATCCGTACCCGGGTCATCTATATGTCCGATTATTTCAACAACCTTGCCCTCCGGCTTTTTACCCTTTTTACCATAGCTTGTGATTTCAACCACTACCTTATGACCCGACATAGCACCCTTTGAGCGTTCCTTTGGTATGAAAATATCTGTGCCAAATCTGGTATTGTCAGGCACTGCAAAACCAAAATTATCACTCGCCTCATAGGTGCAGACTACCTGCTTCATGCCTCGCTCTATGACGGAAACAACCTTTCCCTCCTTGCGGCGTCCTGTTGTGACAGGTGAGATTGTAATCTCAACAGTGTCCATGTGCATCGCACCATTTACATACTCTGCAGGGATAAAAATATCATCAGGCTCTCCCTCCACAGTGACAAATCCAAATCCCCTTTGATGCGCTGTGAATACGCCGACTGTCTTTTTGATTTCCGACTTTGAGTATTTCCCGCGCTTTGAGAGTGTTATCCTTCCCTCTGCCTGCAAATCCAAAAGAATCTGTTCAAGCTGCGGTCTGTCCTCTTTTTTTACTCCGAGTACTATGCAAAGTTCCTTGATTTTCATCGGAACATACATGTCATCACACATAAAGTCATAGACCATCTTTTTTCGTGTTTCATATTTATCTATATTACTCATTATCTCTCCTTTTCGTTGCCCCATCTGATTTCAAATGCACAGGCTTTAAATAAAATTTCCTCCATTGACATTTTCATCCTATGAATGTTGATGCGATAAAAAAGACTGCCGATTTCTCGACAGTCTAAGTATTTACCATATTCCCATATTTAAGACAATTGATATAATAAAGAAAAGAACAACACATACAATTGTTGCTTTAACCAGACGTCCTTCCTTTGAACGTCCCTTGTTCTTGCCCCAATATGTATCAGCAACTCCGGCAATAGTGCCAAGTCCTGCTGACTTACCCTCCTGGAAAAGAATAACTATAGTAATTACTAAACTGACGATTATAAATAATACCGATAAAACAATTTTTAAAGTTGCCACGATAAGACCTCCTAATTTCAATTCTAAATAACAGAACTAATATACTACGTTTTTATTGCACAGTCAAGAGTTTTATACTGTATGTAACAGATTTTCACACTTTATGCAATAGATTTTATTAGTTTCACGCAATAAATGTATCGCTATTTTTCACTTTCATCTGCTGTACCAATCATTGATGTACAATTCGGGCATCTTGTTGCCGCAATGGCTATCTTGCTCTTACAGTATGGGCACTCCTTTGTGTCCGGCTCTTTTTCCTCTTTGTGTCCAAATCTCTCTCCTGCCGCATTCATAGCCTTTACTATGCAGAATACGATAAGTGCCATGATAAGGAAATTGACTACAGCGGTAAGAAACTTTCCATAATACAATGTAGCTTCCCCAAAGAGTTTTACCGAGAGCTGGTCAAAATTCATGCCGCCAAACACTCCAAGTATAGGGTTTATAATGTCATTGACCAAGGATGTGACTATGCTGGTAAATGCACCACCTATGATAATTCCAACTGCCATATCCATGACATTCCCTCTGCTGATAAACTTTTTGAATTCATTAAAAAATTTTTCATCACTAGTATCCTTTCTTTTTACTCTCTTCTTTTGATAATCTAAACCATTTTTTAATATTATACATTTTTCCATTTTATTTTACAAGAAAATACATTATGATATTATCATGCCTTTTGCTTAGTGCATGCGAAAAGGTATGGGATGAGATATACAGCTTTCGAGGAAAATGATACTTGACGGATATATAAAACCCCAGCATATAAACCTTGAAACAGATTTATATGCCGGGGCTTTTCATTTAGATAAATATGTTAACACAAGCAAATTACCGTTATCTATACTTTCGATATTATACGTTAATCTCTGCCTTTACTCCACTCTCATCCTTATGCGCTTCAAGCACCGGATTAACTACATCACGCAGATATACATCTACCTGACGAGGTGCACGTCCCACATAAAGCTCAGGCTTAAGGTTCTTTTCGATATCAGCTTTTGTCAATCCGAATGCAGGATCTGCAGCGATTAAGTCTACGAGATTATTTTCTTTTCCCTCTTCCTTTACTGTCTTTCCTGCCTGCATTGAGAGCTGTCTGATCTTCTCATGGAGCTCCTGACGATTTCCGCCGTTCTTTACAGCATCCATCATGATGTTCTCTGTTGCCATGAATGGTATCTCTGCCATAAAGTGCTTTTCAATAACCTTTGGATATACTACCAATCCATCCACCACATTGAGGCAGAGGTCAAGTATTCCGTCTATTGCAAGGAAGCCCTCAGGTATTGAAAGACGCTTGTTTGCTGAATCGTCAAGTGTTCTCTCAAACCACTGTGTAGCCGAGGTAATTGCAGGATTCATTACATCTGCAAGAACATATCTTGAAAGAGATGCTATTCTCTCACTTCTCATAGGATTTCTCTTATATGCCATGGCTGATGAGCCAATCTGGTTCTTCTCAAACGGTTCCTCTACTTCCTTAAGATGCTGGAGCAGTCTGATGTCGTTTGACATCTTTGTAGCTGATGCAGCGATGCCTGCGAGCACATTTACTACTCTCGTATCTACCTTACGGGAATATGTCTGGCCAGACACCGGATAACAATCCTTAAAGCCCATCTTCTTTGCGATCATTGGATCTATCTTGTCTATTGTCTCATTGTCTCCGTCGAAGAGCTCAAGGAAGCTGGCCTGTGTTCCTGTAGTGCCCTTTGAGCCAAGGAGCTTTAATGTGCCCTGCACATACTCTAAATCCTCGAGATCCAGCATAAACTCATTCAGCCACAGTGTGGCACGCTTTCCAACTGTTGTCGGCTGTGCCGGCTGGAAATGTGTAAATGCAAGAGTTGGCTGATTCTTATACTTATCAGCAAAGTTTGCAAGCTCCGCAATAACACTTATAAGCTTTTTGTGAACGAGCTTTAATGCTTCATTCATGATGATGATATCTGTATTGTCACCTACATAGCATGAGGTTGCTCCAAGATGTATAATTCCTGCTGCCTTAGGGCACTGCTGTCCATATGCATAGACATGACTCATTACATCGTGACGCACAAGCTTCTCACGCTCCTTTGCCACATCATAATTGATGTCATCCACATGTGCCTTTAATTCATCAATCTGTTCCTGTGTGATAACCGGCTTGCCATCCTGTGAAAGCCCAAGCTCCATCTCGGTCTCTGCGAGAGCAATCCAGAGCTTTCTCCAAGTGGTAAATTTCATATCCTGCGAAAAAATATACTGCATCTCTTTGCTGGCATAGCGCTCAGAAAGAGGACTTGTGTATCTGTCTGTACTCATATTCTCTCCTTTATTAGCGATTAAGCATTTTTCTCTCGAGGTCTATTTCTTTATCAAAATACTCGCCTCTGATATCATCTTTCGGTGGCTCCATCGGATATTTTCCTGTGAAACAGCCCATGCAGATTGGCAGTCCCTCTACCATCTCATGAAGTCTGTCAATTCCAAGGTAGCCTAAAGAATCTGCACCTATAATCTGTCTGATATCCTCAATAGTCCTGTTGTAAGCGATAAGCTGCTCTCTTGCAGGAATATCTGTACCGAAATAGCAAGGCCATAAGAATGGCGGTGAACTGATGCGAACATGCACCTCTGTGGCACCCGCCTCTCTTAACATACGCACTATTCTGTCTGAGGTTGTTCCTCGCACAATTGAATCATCAATCATAACAACTCTCTTGCCCTTAACAGCCTCCTTTAATACATTGAGCTTTATCTGCACGCTTGATTCACGGCTTGACTGCTTAGGCTTGATAAATGTCCTGCCGACATAACCGTTCTTGACAAATGCTGTGCCATATGGAATGCCCGACTCAAGTGAATAACCAAGAGCAGCGGCATTTCCTGACTCTGGTACTCCTGTCACGATATCAGCCTCAACCGGTGAATCCATTGCAAGGAATCTGCCAGCCTTGATACGGCTGCCATACACGCTTACTCCGTCAATATGGCTGTCAGGTCTTGCAAAATAAATGTATTCAAACACGCATCTAGCCTGTTTTTCAGGGGCAAGTGCCATAGTCATATCAGACTCAATGCCCTTTTCAGGAGTGATGGTGATAACCTCTCCCGGCTCTACATCCCTGACAAACTCTGCACCGATTGTATCAAGCGCACAGGTCTCAGATGTAACGATATATGCATTGTCTCTCTTTCCGATGCAAAGAGGCTTAAAACCAAATGGGTCTCTGGCTGCAATAAGCTTTCTCGGGCTCTCGACAACAAGCGCGTAGGCTCCCTTAAGCTTCTGGCAGGCACGTCTGACCGCCTCCTCCGCTGTTTTTGAGTTAAGACGCTCTCTGGCGATATGATAAGCTATAACCTCAGAATCGATTGTGGTCTGGAAAATAGCTCCTGTATACTCAAGCTCCTTGCGAAGCTCCTTTGCATTTATGAGGTTTCCGTTGTGTGCCATGGCAAGTGTGCCCTTGACATAATTTAATACGAGCGGCTGTGCATTCTCACGTGTTGATGAGCCTGCTGTTGAATAGCGCACATGTCCCACTCCGATATCGCCCTTCATAGGCTCTAAGATATCAGGAGTAAATACCTCATTTACAAGGCCCATACCCTTGTGTGTTGTCACCTTTCCCTTTGGTCCGTGTGTATCACTCACTGCAATACCACAGCTTTCCTGTCCTCTGTGCTGAAGTGCAAAAAGACCATAATAGATAGTGGATGAGACATCTCCTCCATCAAAATCATACATGCCGAACACACCACACTCCTCATGAAGCTCATCAAATACATGGTTATGCTCGTCAATATCAGAACACCTTTTTAATTTTGTACCGGTATGACTTTTTGTATCTATACTAGTATTTATATACTGATTTATGTTATTGTCCTGGTTCATAATATCTCCGTTTATAATTGCGAAATAGTAACGCGGAATAAATAATATATTAGCGGCTGAATTTGCTTCCTGTAAGAAGCTCAAATGCCTCTTTATATTTCTCTACAGTCTTCACAACAACCTCATCAGGTAAAAGAAGGTCATTGTCCGGATTTGCCTTGAGCCAGTCTCTTACATACTGCTTGTCAAATGAAGGCTGTCCCTGTCCAGGCTTATATCCATCAAGTGGCCAGAAGCGTGAGCTGTCAGGTGTGAGCATCTCATCGGCAAGCACTACCTCACCCTGCTCATTTAAGCCAAACTCAAACTTGGTATCTGCGATGATGATGCCCTTTGTAAGAGCATACTCTGCACATTTCTTGTAAAGAGCAATTGTATAATCGCGAATCTTCTCTGCGTACTCTCTGCCCTTCTCAGGATAAATCTTCTCTAATACTTCTACTGATTTTTCGAATGAGATATTCTCATCATGATCTCCAAGATCAGCCTTGGTAGATGGTGTATAAATAGGCTCAGGGAGCTTATCAGACTCAACAAGTCCCTCCGGAAGTCTGATTCCGCAGACTGTACCGTTCTCCTGGTAGCTTGCCCAGCCGCTTCCTGTGATATATCCACGAACTATACACTCGATTGGAAGCATCTCAAGCTTCTTGCAGAGCATGCTGTTTCCGTTGAACCTGTCCTGACCGAAGAACTCCGGCATATCCTTTGCGTCTACTGAAATCATATGGTTAGGAACGACATCCTTTGTGAATTCAAACCAGAACTTAGACATCTGTGTGAGGATGGCTCCCTTGTCTCTGTCTCTTATACACATCTCCGAGCCCACGAGACTAAGGCGAATCTCGTAT
>ENA-OZXC01000343-OZXC01000343.1-human-gut-metagenome-genome-assembly--contig:-NODE-343-length-9750-cov-2.884270_pt1 | contig 9750 bp, 8 predicted proteins | sample MGYA00244849_ERZ654083 | MGnify/ENA primary metagenome ERZ654083 (study PRJEB26926, sample SAMN06164956) | human gut metagenome | biome: ENVO:00009003; feature: ENVO:2100002; material: ENVO:00002003...
GAGCTTGCCGTTATGGACGGCGGCAAGTGTATCCTCCAGCTGCGCGGTGTGCGGCCATTCCTTTCGGATAAGTACGACATCACCAAGCACCCCAATTTCCAGTACACTGCCGATGCGGATGACAAGAACGCTTTTGACATTGAAGCATTCTTGTCCGCGAGGCTGAAACTTAAGCCCAATGAGGTCTGCGAAGTCTATGAAGTAGACACAAAGGGCGCTTAACACTGTTCGCTTTTGAAGGGAGTGATCTTATCTATTCGCCGCACCTGCCCATTATGGGCCATTGGCGTACAAAGCGGACAATCGCAAGAAAAAATAATGAAAAAGGAGGACAGCCGGAATCATGCCCCCGAAACCCGGGCGGCAGATTGTTCCGGCTTTTGTATGCCTATGAAACATGACAAACCTATTTTTTAATCAGATTCCGGCTAACAAACTATATGGCATTTTTTGAACAGGCAATCACCGTTCTTCAGACCCTCGTTATCGCGCTCGGTGCCGGTCTCGGTATCTGGGGCGTCATCAACCTGCTGGAAGGTTACGGCAACGACAACCCTGGTGCAAAATCCCAGGGCATGAAGCAGCTCATGGCCGGCGCTGGTGTAGCCGTAGTCGGCATGGTCCTTGTACCTCTGCTCTCCGGGCTGTTCTCTGTCTAAGCGTTCCTGCATGAAATCCTTGCCGCTCCCGCAGCTTTGCGGGGGCGGCGGAAAGGAGGTTGACACCGTATGGATTTCTTACTTGAAGCCCTGACAAATTGGCTGAAAGAAATGCTGGTGGGCGGTATTATGAGCAACCTTTCGGGGATGTTTGACAGCGTAAACCAACAGGTCGCGGATATATCCGTACAGGTAGGCCAGACACCACAGGGATGGAATGGCAGTATTTTCAGTATGATTGAGAATCTGTCCAACTCCATCATGGTGCCGATTGCAGGCGTGATCCTGGCTATCGTGATGACCGTAGACCTGATCCAGATGATTGCAGACAAGAACAACCTGCATGATGTGGATACCTGGATGATTTTCAAGTGGGTGTTCAAATCAGCTGCCGCCATCCTCATTGTCACAAACACATGGAATATCGTGATGGGCGTCTTTGATATGGCGCAAAGCGTGGTGGCACAGGCGGCAGGGATCATCGGTTCGGATGCGTCCATTGACATTTCCTCAGTTATGACCGATCTGGAACCGAGGCTGATGGAAATGGATTTGGGACCGCTGTTCGGACTGTGGTTCCAATCCCTCTTTATTGGCATTACCATGTGGGCGTTGTATATCTGTATCTTTATCGTTATTTATGGCCGTATGATCGAGATCTACCTTGTAACTTCGGTGGCTCCCGTTCCAATGGCTGCAATGATGGGCAAAGAATGGGGCGGTATGGGACAGAATTACCTCCGATCCCTGCTGGCACTGGGCTTTCAGGCGTTTCTCATTATCGTCTGCGTGGCAATTTATGCTGTGCTGGTGCAGAACATCGCTCTGGAAGATGACATCATCATGGCAATCTGGAGCTGCGTGGGCTACACCGTACTGCTATGTTTTACGCTGTTCAAAACCGGCAGTCTCGCCAAATCAGTCTTTCAGGCGCACTAAAACGGAAGGAGGTTTCCACATTGGCTTATGTACCCGTACCCAAGGACTTAACAAAAGTCAAAACAAAGGTCATGTTCAATCTGACCAAGCGGCAGCTTATCTGCTTCACGGGCGGAGCGCTTATTGGCGTACCGCTTTTCTTTTTGCTCAGAAAACCTACCGGAAACAGTGTAGCGGCTATGTGTATGATGCTGGTTATGCTGCCCTTCTTTATGCTGGCTATGTACGAAAAGCATGGACAGCCCCTGGAAAAGATCGTGGGCAACATTCTCAAAGTAGCTGTGATCCGTCCAAAGCAGCGACCTTACCAGACCAACAACTTTTATGCCGTATTAAAGCGGCAGGAAATGCTCGATAAGGAGGTGTATGACATTGTTCACCGCAATGAAAAGCTGGCTGCGCCGTCTGCTGGGAAAACCGGAAGAAAAGACCGTGCATCCGGTAAAGACAAAGAAAAAGCTGTCCCGCGCCGATAAGAAGCAGATCGAAGCGGCCATTGCCCGCGCCAACCGCACGGACAAAAAAGGAAAATCTGCGCAGGACAGTATCCCTTATGAACGGATGTGGCCGGACGGAATCTGCCGCGTATCGGACAGCCACTACACAAAGACCATCCAGTTTCAGGACATCAACTATCAGCTCTCCCAAAATGAAGATAAGACCGCGATCTTTGAGGGCTGGTGTGATTTCCTCAATTATTTCGACAGCTCGATTCACTTCCAGCTGTCTTTTTTGAACCTTGCGGCATCGGAGGAGACCTTTGCTAACTCCATTTCCATCCCGCCCCAGAGGGACGCCTTTGACAGTATCCGCGAGGAATACACCACAATGCTGCAAAATCAGCTGGCCAGAGGTAACAACGGTCTCATCAAGACCAAATACCTGACCTTTGGTATCGACGCTGACAGCATCAAAGCCGCCAAGCCCCGTCTGGAGCGTATTGAGACCGATATACTTAATAACTTCAAGCGTCTTGGTGTAGCTGCCAGAACGCTGGACGGTAAAGAAAGGCTTTTTCAGCTTCATGCGGTATTCCACATGGATGAACAGCTCCCGTTTCAGTTTGAATGGGACTGGCTGGCTCCTTCCGGCCTATCTACCAAGGACTTCATCGCACCAAGCTCCTTTGAGTTCCGCACCGGCAAGCAGTTCCGTATGGGTAAGAAATACGGGACTGTTTCTTTTTTGCAGATTCTCGCACCGGAACTGAATGACCGTTTGCTGGCTGATTTTCTGGATATGGAAAGCTCGCTCATTGTGAGTATGCACATTCAGTCGGTGGATCAGGTGAAAGCCATCAAAACGGTAAAGCGGAAGATTACCGACCTGGACCGCAGTAAGATCGAGGAACAGAAAAAAGCAGTCCGTGCCGGATACGACATGGACATCATTCCATCTGACCTTGCTACCTACGGCAGTGAAGCGAAAAAACTCTTGCAGGATTTGCAGAGCCGCAACGAGAGAATGTTCCTTTTGACCTTTCTGGTGCTGAACACAGCGGACAATCCCCGTCAGCTTGGCAACAACATCTTTCAGGCAGGCTCTATTGCCCAGAAGTATAACTGTCAGCTGACCAGGCTGGACTTCCAGCAGGAAGAAGGGCTGATGAGCTGTCTGCCTCTGGGACTCAATCAGATCGAGATCCAGCGAGGGCTGACCACCAGTTCTACGGCTATCTTTGTACCGTTCACCACACAGGAATTATTCCAGAACGGCAAAGAAGCTCTGTACTACGGCATCAATGCTCTGTCCAACAACCTCATCATGGTGGACAGAAAGCTGCTGAAAAACCCCAACGGCCTGATTCTGGGTACGCCGGGTTCCGGTAAGTCCTTCAGCGCAAAACGAGAAATTGCCAACTGCTTTTTGCTTACCAGTGATGATGTTATCATCTGTGACCCGGAAGCTGAGTACGCACCTCTTGTTGAGCGTCTGCATGGGCAGGTCATCAAGATCTCACCTACTTCAACCAACTATATCAATCCGATGGATCTGAATCTGGACTATTCGGATGATGAAAGCCCGCTGTCACTCAAGTCTGACTTTATCCTCAGCTTGTGTGAGCTGATCGTGGGCGGTAAGGAGGGCTTGCAGCCGGTGCAGAAAACCATTATTGACCGTTGTGTACGGCTGGTTTACAACGAATATCTCAATGACCCAAAGCCAGAGAATATGCCGATTTTGGAGGACCTTTATAACTTGCTGCGGGAGCAGGAAGAAAAAGAAGCTCAGTACATTGCAACGGCATTGGAAATCTATGTAACGGGTTCTTTGAATGTGTTCAATCATCAGAGCAATGTGGACATTGATAACCGGATTGTCTGCTATGACATCAAGGAACTGGGCAAGCAGCTTAAAAAAATCGGTATGCTGGTGGTTCAGGATCAGGTATGGAACCGCGTTACCATCAACCGTGCCGCCCACAAGTCCACCCGTTACTACATCGACGAGATGCACCTGCTTTTGAAGGAGGAGCAGACCGCCGCCTATACGGTGGAAATCTGGAAGCGATTCAGAAAATGGGGCGGCATCCCCACTGGCATCACGCAGAATGTCAAAGACCTGCTTTCCAGCCGTGAGGTGGAGAACATCTTTGAAAATTCCGACTTCGTGTATATGCTCAACCAGGCAGGCGGAGACCGACAGATCCTTGCCAAGCAGCTGGGCATTTCCACGCACCAGCTTAGCTATGTGACCCACTCCGGTGAGGGCGAGGGTCTGCTGTTCTATGGCTCCACGATCCTGCCTTTCGTGGATCACTTCCCGAAGAATACCGAGCTTTACCGCATTATGACCACCAAACCTCAAGAATTGAAAAAGGAGGATGAATGATTATGAACCCCAACATTTTGAATAAAAACCCGCTGATGTTTTTTGACAGGGCGGTAAATGCCCAGCGCAGCCAGCTGCTTACGGTCATGGCCGATGCGGTAAGTGAGTGCCGCACGGCGGCAGATCAGGCAGCCGAACTGAATGAGACCGGTCAGGTGGGGCTTCTCCGTCTGGCAGAGGTCTGGAGCGCCATTCGTGCTAAAGAAGGTATGGGCGGCCTGATTCTGGAAGGAACAGAGGCGAAGATCCTGTCCGATGTGGTGGCACAGTTTTATGCCTACCTGTCCGGCTGTATGTTCAACGATCCTGTGGGGATGGCCATTTATGCAGAGCTGCACTACATGATGTCCTCCCTCATGCTGGGAGAATGGTTTGAATAAGGAACCGCGCCTGCGCTTTACCGATGAGGAACGGGCTGACCCTGCACTGGAAAAGCCGATCCGTAAAGCGGAGAAAGCTGCGGCCAGAGCAGATAAGGCGCAGGCCAATATCCCAAAGAAAAAGGTCAGGCAGACGGTCATTGACCCGGATACCGGAAAAAAGACCTCGAAGCTGACCTTTGAGGACAAGAAAAAGCCACCTTCCAAAGTTTCTCAAGGAGTCAGGGAAGCTCCCGTCCATCTGGTTGCGGGCAAGCTCCACAAAGAGATCCGGGAAACAGAGCAGGACAATGTGGGCGTGGAAAGCGCCCACAAGTCCGAGGAAGCGGTGGAGACCGGCGCTTATCTGGTGCGGGAGGGCTATCGCAGCCACAAGCTGAAGCCGTACCGCAAAGCAGCCCAGGCAGAGCGCCAACTGGAAAAGGCAAATGTAAATGTCCTGTATCAGAAATCTTTGCAGGAAAATCCCCAGTTTTCCAGCAATCCTCTTTCCCGCTGGCAGCAAAAGCAGGCCATCAAAAAGCAGTATGCCGCCGCCAAACACGCCGGTCAGACTGCCGGAAATACCGCCCAGGCTGCGTCCAAAACCGGAAAAGCCGCAAGGACGGTAAAAGAAAAGGCACAGCAGGCAGGGGCATTCGTCATGCGCCACAAGAAGGGTTTCCTGATGGCAGGGGTTTTGTTCCTCATTACCTGTATGCTGATGAATACCATGTCCTCCTGCTCCATGATGGCGCAGAGCATCGGTTCCGTTCTCTCCGGCACCACCTATCCGTCGGATGACCCGGAAATGCTGGCGGTGGAGGCAGATTATGCAGCCAGAGAAGCCCAGTTGCAGGAGGAAATCGACAACATCGAAAGCAGCCACCCAGGGTATGACGAGTATCGGTATGCCCTTGGCATGATCGGCCATGACCCTCATGAGCTGGCGGCATTTCTCTCTGCTGTCTTGCAGGGCTATACCCGGCAAAGCGCCCAGGCAGAGCTGGCGCGTGTGTTTGCAGCACAGTATCAGCTGACGCTTACCGAGGAAGTGGAGATCCGCTATCGCACGGAGACCTCCACCGACCCGGAGACTGGCGAGACCACCTCAGAAGAAGTCCCCTATGAGTATTACATTTTGAATGTGAAACTCACCAGCAAGCCCATTTCCGCTGTGGCGTCGGAGTTACTGACCCCGGAGCAGATGGAAATGTATCAGGTTTACCGGCAGACCATGGGCAATAAGCCGCTGTTGTTTGGCGGCGGTTCCCCTGATACCAGCGGCTCTGAAGATCTGTCCGGTGTGCAGTTCATTAACGGCACCCGCCCCGGCAATCCGCAGCTGGTGGAACTGGCGAAAAGTCAGGTGGGAAATGTGGGCGGTTATCCCTACTGGAGCTGGTATGGCTTTGACAGCCGCGTGGAATGGTGCGCCTGCTTCGTATCCTGGTGCTATAACCAGGCAGGAAAAAGTGAGCCGCGCTTTGCAGGCTGTGAGTGGCAGGGCGTTCCGTGGTTCCAGTCTCATGGACAATGGGGTGCAAGAGGCTATAACAATCTGGCTCCCGGAGATGCAATTTTCTTTGATTGGGATTTGGATGGGACAGCAGACCATGTGGGTATCGTGATCGGTACGGATGGCAGCCGTGTTTATACCGTGGAGGGAAATTCCGGCGATGCCTGCAAGATCAAAAGTTATGACCTGAATTATCAGAGTATCAAAGGCTACGGCCTGATGAACTGGTAACCGAGATTTATTAGAAGGAGTGATAGACGATGGCAAAGAACAAAATTGAACGCATTGACCAGGAGATTACAAAGGTCCGCGAGAAGATCGCAGAGTATCAGGAAAAGCTCAAGGCGCTGGAAGCACAGAAAACCGAGGCAGAAAATCTGGAGATCGTCCAGATGGTGCGCGCCCTGCGTATGACCCCGGCTCAGCTAAGCGCCATGCTGTCCGGAGGCATAGTTCCCGGCAGTATGGTGGATGACAACAACGAACAGGAGGAAAACAGCTATGAGAAATAAACGATTGCTCCGAACACTTTCCGCCCTTTGCCTGACGCTGGTTCTGGCATCGGGCTTTACCGTTCCCGCTTTTGCCCAGGGCGCAGCGCCGCCCCCGGCAGAGGATACCACCAATGACAGCAATGTGGTGGTGGAAGAACCCGAAAAAGCACCTCCGCTGACCCCGGATGGCAATGCCGCTCTGGTGGATGATTTTGGGGGCAATAAACAGCTCATTACTGTTACCACCAAGGCAGGCAACTATTTTTATATCCTGATCGACAGGGCCAACGAGGATAAAAAGACTGCTGTTCACTTTCTGAACCAGGTGGATGAAGCGGACCTGATGGCGCTGATGGAAGATGGAAATGCCAAAGAGGAGCCGCCTGCGGTGTGCAGCTGCACGAAGAAATGTGAAGCAGGGGCAGTCAATACGGCCTGCCCGGTCTGCGCAACTGATAAGAGTAAATGTACGGGCAAAGCACCGGAACCTCCGGCAGAAACATCGGAGCCGGAAAAAGAGAAGCCTGCCGGATTGAACCCGGCTGCGATAGTCCTTTTGCTGGCTCTGCTGGGAGGCGGTGGCGTATTTGCCTACTTGAAGCTCGTTAAGAACAAGCCTAAGACCAAGGGCAATGACAGTCTGGACGATTATGATTATGGCGAGGAAGATTCCGAGGAATGGGAAACCGAAAATGAGGAGTCAGATGAGCCTGACGCTGACGGGGGCAGCACAGAAGAAGATGACGAGGACAGCGTGAAATGACCCGTTTCACAGACAGTCCCTATGAACGCATGATGACACGCAGGCCGGAGGGCGGGAAGGAAACTTCCCGTCCTCCCTCTTTGCCCCCAAGCCACCCCTGTTATGGCTGCGGGAATTATGGAAGTCCCTGCGTAGGTGTTTGCCACCGTGAGATGGAACGCTGGCTCAAAGAAAGGAAACGAAAAAAATGAGTGTTCTGATTATATTTATCAAGCTGATTGCTGTTTTTGACCTGCTGGTAATTGCTGTGTATTTTGGCGGCGACATTCTTTCTACCATGTTAAATAAACTCCGGAGAAAACCGAAACAGGAAGATCCCTTTGATTTCTCCCTGGATGCCGCAACGGTTCCCTTGTCCATAGATTCCATCCGTCAGCTTTATTCAGGAGACGCAGCGGATTTTGTGGAAGAAAAGATCCTGCCAAATGCGGAGAAAACAATGGCTGTTTTGACGGATCAGGAACAGACAGCAGCCCGTCTGCTCCTATCTGCCCTGATCGGTTTTCTTGCAGCAGAAGCTCCTATGGATGAACAGAGCTTTCCTTTGATGATGGAACTTCTGAACTGCATGGAAGGGGAAAAAGAAGATGGTTGTCAGGACGCAGTAGATATTTTGCTTGAAGATACCGTCCGCAATACCCACCGCCATGAAGAATATTACAGCAATTATCAACGCTACCAGCTGATGCAGGTGGATAAAACCCGTGTCATTTTGGCTTGCCGCATCATCATCAATGACCTGCTGGGAAAACTGTACCGCTATGACTACCGGTTCGGTTATAACCTGCTGTTGGATGAGGAAAACAGCATAGAGAAAAAACTGCACACGCCTGTGCTGGAAGAATGGGAGGATGAAGAAGATGAGATATAAATTGGTGATTGCTGAAAAACCGTCGGTTGCCCAGAGTTTGGCTGCGGTGATCGGTGCAACTGCCCGTAAGGACGGGTGTCTGGAGGGCAATGGCTGGCGTGTCAGCTGGTGCGTGGGGCATCTGGCCGGTCTTGCGGATGCAGACAGCTATGACCCCAAGTACGCCAAGTGGCGATATGATGACCTGCCTATCCTGCCGGAGCATTGGCAGATGGTGGTGGGAAAGGATAAGAAAAAGCAGTTTGATATTCTCAAAAAGCTGATGAACGCCCCGGATGTGACGGAGGTGGTAAATGCCTGTGATGCCGGACGCGAGGGCGAGATGATCTTCCGTAGCGTCTATGAGCTGGCAGGTTGCAAGAAGCCGATGAAAAGGCTCTGGATTTCTTCGATGGAGGACTCCGCCATAAGGGAGGGCTTTGCAAACCTGCGCCCCGGTGCGGACTATGACGGACTGCGGGATGCTGCCTTCTGCCGTGCCAAGGCCGACTGGCTGGTGGGGATCAATGCCACAAGGCTTTTTTCCGTGCTGTATCACCGCACACTCAACATCGGGCGCGTTATGTCCCCAACGCTGGCGCTCATTGTCCAAAGGGAAGCTGAGATTGACACCTTCAAGCCGGTTCCGTTCTACACAGTTTCGCTGGAACTGCCCGGTCTTACCATATCCGGGGAGCGCATGAGTGACCGAGCAAGTGCCCAGCAGCTGAAAGAAGCCTGCCAGGGTACAGCTGTCACAATTAAAAAGGTGGAGTGCAAAGAAAAGTCCGAAAAACCGCCTGCCCTCTATGACCTGACTACTCTGCAAAGAGATGCCAACCGCCTGCTTGGATTTACAGCCCAGCAGACCCTGGACTATCTGCAAAGCCTGTATGAAAAGAAGCTCTGCACCTATCCCCGTACTGACAGCCGCTATCTGACCGGTGATATGGCAGACAGCCTGCCGGTGCTGGTGAATCTGGTTGCCAATGCTATGCCGTTTCGCAAAGGGATCGCCATTACCTGTGATTCGCAGACGGTCATCAACGATAAGAAAGTAACCGACCACCACGCAGTAATCCCTACCAGAAATCTCAAGGATGCAGACCTTTCTGCCCTTCCTGCGGGAGAAAAAGCGGTGCTGGAGCTGGTGGCCCTGCGTCTGCTGTGCGCCGTAGCCCAGCCCCATATCTATTCGGAAACCGTTGTGATTGCAGCGTGTGCCGGTGGGGAGTTTACCGCCAAAGGAAAAACGGTGAAGCACCCCGGATGGAAAGCACTGGAGGACCTGTCTCTTATACACATCTCCGAGCCCACGAGACTAAGGCGAATCTC
>ENA-OZXC01000359-OZXC01000359.1-human-gut-metagenome-genome-assembly--contig:-NODE-359-length-9472-cov-3.342678_pt1 | contig 9472 bp, 8 predicted proteins | sample MGYA00244849_ERZ654083 | MGnify/ENA primary metagenome ERZ654083 (study PRJEB26926, sample SAMN06164956) | human gut metagenome | biome: ENVO:00009003; feature: ENVO:2100002; material: ENVO:00002003...
AGCAGCGGTTCTGTGGCCGTACTGCGCGAGAACGCAGACCAATGTCGGACTCATTGAAATTCATATTGATTTTTTTAAGAAATATAACGACAGATTCGGCCATCCGGCAGGCGACAAATGCCTTAAGGAAGTGGCACATGCGATCAAAAATACGACTAAGCGCAATGTTGATATCACAGCCAGAACAGGTGGCGAGGAATTTATTATTTTTGTACAGAATATGACGGAAGCAGAGCTTGTCGAATTTGCAATGAAAGTAAGAAAGAGCGTTGCCGACCTTAAGATAGCACATGCTTATGCAGGAGTGTCGGAATATGTTACTGTCAGTATGGGAATTGCATATGGGGTACCGGGGGAAGATTATGCGTTTGACGATATGTACGAGGAAGCCGACAGAGCTTTATATAAAGCGAAGAACAGCGGCCGTAACTGCATAGTGTGCGGAAATCGCGTATACGGAAGAATGCGCGGCGGCGTCGGCGCTGTAATATAGAAATTAATCCCGTAAATTAAGAAACCGTTACCTTGGGAGGGTAACGGAATCTTAAGGATATATGTGGGTTAATATCAGAGTATTAACTCTGAAATAAGAGGGGGTTTGGTAATAAGAACATCTCGTTCTTACAAGTGTTATTCTAACGGTAAATATGCCAAAAGTCAACAGAATAAGACAGACAAAAATCGCTGTCATCTCGACATTTTGTCGAGATGTATTAAAAGACTTTTTTATGTTAAAACTTATACTGAAATATAAGGAGGATGGCATAATGAAAGGTGCTATATTTGATATGGATGGACTCATGTTTGACACTGAGTCTGTTTTTGTGAAAGCGTGGGACTATGTAGGGGACAGGCTTGGAATAGGCCCGGCCGGATTTATGGTGATAGAGACACTGGGGATGAATCTGGAGGTGACTAAGCAGAAATGGCGTGAACGTTTTGGCGGGAAGTGCGACGAGGCCGAAGTTGAGCGCATGACCTACGAATATATTGATGATTACTATGCCAATAACCATGTTCCGGTGAAAAAAGGACTTAAAAACATTCTTGATTATCTTAAAGGCCACAGATACCGTATTGCGGTCGCATCATCATCACCGGAAAATGTTGTAAAAGCACATCTTAAGGACGCAGATATCGATAAATATTTTGATGTTATCATGTGTGGGGATATGGTGGCTAAATCCAAGCCTGAACCTGATATTTATATTGAGGCGGCCACAAAACTAAAACTTCCGACGAGCGAGTGCTACGCATTTGAGGATTCGGAAAGCGGGCTTAAGGCAGCACTGGCATCGGGCTGCCGGACTATTATGGTGCCGGATCTGTGGCAGCCGGATGATGTAATGAGACAGAAAGTCGCTGCCGTGTGCAAGGACCTTGATGAGGCGGCAGTGTACATCGACAGCGACAAGTAATTATTTTAAAAACATTCTTATTAATTTACCGTTAAAGCTGCGGTAAGGCTGGTAGCGCATCGGGAGGTCGAGCCATGTTTTCTTATCGACAATACTTTTGTAGTGTGAGAAAGTATTGAAACCGTCACGGCCGTGGTAGGAACCCATACCGCTCGCGCCGACACCGCCAAATCCCATATTGCTTGTGGCAAGGTGGATGATCGTGTCGTTCACGCATCCGCCGCCGAAGCTTATGCGGGATGTGATATTTTTTATAAGTTTACGGTCCGAGGCAAAAATATACAATGCCAGCGGGTGTGGCTGTGAATTAATATCATTTATTAACATCTCATAATCGGTAAAAGTCATAACCGGCATGACCGGTCCGAAAATCTCTTCTTTCATGACAGCGTCATCGCGCGTTATATTATCCATGACCGTCGGCGCAATCTTAAGCGACGATTCGTCACATGAACCACCGTACACAACTTTGGAAGGGTCAATCAAATCTTTAATCCTGTTGAAATGCTTCTCATTTATTATTTTACCGTAGTCAGTATTTGTAAGCGGGTCATCCCCGTACTGGAGGGCAATCTGTTTCTGGACTTCAGCGATAAAAGCATCCTTTATATCTGCATGGCAGTAAATATAATCGGGAGCGACACATGTCTGGCCGCAGTTGAGATATTTGCCGAATACGACACGTTTGGCGGCAATTTTAAGATTGGCGCTTCGGTCTATGATGCATGGGCTCTTGCCGCCGAGTTCAAGTGATACCGGCGTAAGGTGTTCGGCGGCTTTGCGCATGACTTCGCGGCCGACAGCCTGGCTTCCGGTAAAAAATATATAATCAAATTCCGCCTCAAGAAGGCATGAATTTTCTGCGCGGCCTCCGGTAACAACCGTTACATATTCAGCCGGGTAACAATCTTTGATAATGGATTCGATGACGGCACTTGTGGCCGGCGAATATGCGCTCGGCTTAAGAACCACAGTATTTCCTGCAGCTATCGCATCCGCAAGCGGGTCAATCGTAAGCAGAAAAGGATAATTCCACGGGCTCATGATAAGCACGGTTCCGTAAGGCGATGGCTTAACATAGCTTCGGGACACATACTGTGCTATCGGAGTTGCAACGCGGTGTTCGCGTGAGAATCTGCGGGCATGCTTTATCATGTATGATATTTCGCTGAGTGAAAGACCGACTTCGCACATATAGCTTTCAAAAGTGCCTTTTCCGAGGTCTTCCTTTATTGCCGCGTGGATTTCGTTCTCGCGTTCTTTTATTGCAGAATAAAGTTTCTTAAGTGCGTTGATCCTTGCGGATACGGGAAGTGTGTGGCCTTCGGCGTAGTATTTTTTCTGGTCTGTAATTATTCTGTTAATCTGTTCCGGTGTCATAATGTCCTCCGTTAGTCTGCCTGTCCCAATGATATGACACAATAGTAGAATTTTTCCAGCTCGGAAGCGTTCATAAGCTTCGGAACAGGATAAAGAGGATTAGCCTCGTTGTCTGCAAAGCGTGCAAGCTCCGGAATGTCCTCCTCTTTGATTTCGGGAATCACATCCGGAATGTTGAGGTCCTCCTTCATCTGCCTGATTGCTTCGATAAAAATTGCAGCACCTTCATCATCCGGGGTACCGGCATCGGCAAGGCCTGCACAGACGGCAAGTCTGCATAATTTGTGCGCGGCAGATTCGCCGTAAGCCTCAAGTACATGCGGCAGTAGAACGGCATTGGCAAGTCCGTGCGGGGTGTTGTATCTGCCGCCGAGTGAGTGTGCAACCGCATGCACATATCCGACATACGATTTGGTAAAAGCACTTCCGGCAAGGTATGCAGCATAAAGCATCTGCTTGCGTGCTCTCATATCATTGCCATCGTTGTAAGCTGTTCTGATGTATTTAAAAATAAGCTGCACGGCGCGGATGGAATCTTTGCGGGTTCCGGCGGTTGTAGAGCGTCCGATATATGCCTCGACTGCGTGTGTAAGTGCATCCATTCCTGTTGTTGCCGTGAGTGACGGCGGGAGTGAACGTGTCACCTCCGGGTCGAGAACCGCATAATGCGGTATGAGCGGAAAATCATTGATAGGGTATTTATGTCTGGTCTCGGCATCTGTGATCACCGCGGCAAGCGTTGTCTCACTTCCGGTTCCGGCAGTTGTCGGAATTGCAATTAAAAGCGGAAGTTTACGTCCTACTTTCAGGATTCCTTCCATATCAGAAAGTTCTTTGTCCGGACGGGCGATTCTTGCACCGGCTGCCTTGGCACAGTCAATTGATGAACCTCCGCCAAAACCTATAAGTGCCTCACAGTTATTTTCTTTATAAAGTTCAAGTGCTTCGGCAACGTTGACAGTTGTCGGGTTGGCAACCGTTTTATCATATACTATGCATTCAATTCCTTCATCGGCAAGAAGTTTCTCAAGCGGTGCGGTAAGTCCGAATGAACGGATGCTTGCATCGGTCACGAGAAGGAGAGATGTTATTTTCTTCTTATGAAGCAGGGCGGGAAGCTCTGCAATTCCCTGAAGTATCTTCGGCTTTCTATATGGAAGAAACGGGATTGCTATATGAAAAATCTGTTGGTAGCATCGGCAGTAAATTTTCTTTGCCCAGAACATGTTGTCAGTCCTCCTTAAGGTATTTAATAAGATTATTGGATATAAGCGTGAGCATGCGGTAGAACTCGGCGCGCTCGGCATCGGTAAGTCCGTTTCCGCCGGCATCCACAGCTTCATCGATCATATCATCGACCTTGGCTGCTGTTTCGCGGCCTGTATCGGTAAGTATAATCGGTGCGCGGTACTTAGCCTCTGTTGATGTGGTCACAAGCCCGCGTCTGGTAAGTTCCGCGATTGTTCTTGACATTGCGGCTTTGTCCTCTTCACATGCCTGGCTTAGTGCGGTTAAGGTCATTCCGCCCGGGTTGTGGTTGAGCGTGTGTAAACACATTACATGCACTCCTTTAAGATTTACCTCCGTCATCTCGCGGTTCTTGATACGCTGGAGACTGCGGTATATCTGAGTTATTGTCATTGTAAAAATATCAAATCGATTCGTCATGGACATTCTCCTTGCCTTCCTGCACTAATGTTGAAAAATCAACATCTTTTTTATGTATTATGCGCGGCGGGAGTTTTTTTGTCAATATGAATGTGCATTAATTCAAGTAAAAAATATATAATAATTCCCTTTTTTTTCATATGGATATAGGTTATAGTCTAATAGACTATTTATTTCGATAGGAGGATTCTGTTATGGCGAACCCATATCTTCCGCAGTGGGAGTATATTCCGGACGGCGAGCCGAGAGTTTTCGGGGACAGGGTGTATGTGTACGGTTCACATGACAAGGCTGGGTCGGACAGCTTCTGCGACTATGTGCTTAAGTGTTGGAGTGCACCGGTTAATAATCTGAACGACTGGGTATGCCACGGTGATATTTTTCACACGATTCCGGACAGGGATCATGCGGCTGACACCGATTGGACGAATGAGAATAATCAGCTTTTTGCGCCGGATGTTGTAGAGAAAGATGGCAGATATTATCTTTATGCGTACATTATCAATGCGCGCGGATGCGTTGGAGTGAGCGACAGGCCGGAAGGCCCGTTCAAGCTTATTTCCCAATATAAATACACGATGCCGGATGAAATCTGCTGCGACGGATGGTTCATAGATCCGGGCGTGTTCGTGGATGATGACGGACGTACATATATTTATTGCGGGTTTGAACGCTCGTTTATGGCCGAGGTCAACAGCGATAATATGTATGAGATCATAGACGGCAGTGAGATAGAACATATCATACCGAATGAGCCGGTGCCGGAGCGTGGCTTCAATACCAAAGATAAGCTCTTTTTTGAGGCGTGCTCAATGCGTAAGATCAATGGCTTATATTATCTTATATATTCGCCGCAGCAGGGTACGCGCCTTGCATATGCGACATCGGACAAGCCGATGGGACCGTTCACATACCGCGGATACATTGTAGATAACGGTGTGGATTATCCGGGCGGCAATGACCATGGCTCGGTTGCATGCATTAACGGACAATGGTATATTTTTTACCATAGGATGACGAACGGCTCAATCATGTCGCGAAGAGGATGCGTTGAGAAAATAGAGATTCTTGCGGACGGTACGATACCGACGGTTGAGATGACATCGCTTGGTTTTGAAGACGCTCTTTCACCGTATAAGGTTACGCCGGCGGATATCGCATGTGTGCTTAAGGGCGAAGCTTTTATTACGGAGCATAATCCTTTTGAACGTGTGATTACCAATATTAAAGAAGGAACGGTAATCGGTTACAAATATTACGAATTCGGTGACGATTACAGCTCCGGGACAATGGAATTTGCGGCACAGATCAACGGTATGGGAGCCGATTGTACGCTTCATATTCTTATCAACGGAGAAGACGGCGAGGAAATCGGTTCGGTTAAGATAGGACATGATTCAGGAACGGTCAATACTGTTGTGAAAGCGGTTACCGGAAGACACGCGGTATTTTTCAAGGTTACAACGGCTTATGGCGGCTGGACCAAAACATTTTTTGAGAACAAAGCTTTATTTGAGCTTAAATCATTTGTATTTATGAAATAAATTTTATATCAGGAGGTCATTTATGAAAATATCAAAGACACAGCTTACACCTGCGAAGTGTGCGCTCGATCTTGGAGACGGAAGCGAAAGAGGACTTTATGTCAATCAGGATTATATCTTAAGAAAACTTGGCAGACCACATAGAGGAATCAATATTATGTATTGCTACTATCCTTTTGATAAGGAGTGGCCGCAGAGAGTCAGCGAGGCATGCAAGGATACCAATATTTCTTTTGCATGGGATTATCCGTATGATGATTATTTCCCATACCGCGGCGGAATTGACGGAAATCATGACGGAGAGCCGTTTACATGCATGCGTGATATCAGAAAACACGGACAGGAAGTTGTCCTTACACTTACCTGCGATCCAAACGTTACGGATGAGCAGATTGAAGCCATTGCCAAGGACCTTGTTCCTTACGGCCGTATGATGTTAAGACTTAATCACGAAGCTACGGGAGACTGGTTCTCATTTACCAAGAGAGCAAGCTACAAACAGGTTGCCGATTTCTATGTAAGATTCCAGAGAATCCTTAAGAAAATCGCTCCTAATGTATCTACGATCCTCTGTATAGGCGGTCTTGAGCCGGGCTCGGACAAAATCGAGAAAGAAGCAGAATTTGCAGAGGCAGTTAAGGAAACTGACATCTGGTCTGTTGACCAGTACCTTTCACTCAACTGGGGATGGCCTTATGAGGTTGCCCTTAAGGACAACAGCAAGCATAAGAGAAGCAATACTAAGGAAATTTATGACGGAACCAAGGCGGCATACAAGAGATTCCGTGAGATCAACGGCGGTGTAAACAAGCAGATGCTTATCTCTGAGTTCAATGCGGACGGCGACGTAACAGGACCTTTTGACCAGATTGCAACCGTTAAGGAATTCTGCGAATACATCAAAGCCGACAGCGAGAACTGGCTCAGTGGTTTCACATTCTACCAGTTCAGGGATGACGGAAGACTCGGACTTGAGATTACCGACCCTAACAATTCCGATGTCGGAGTTGAGCAGCCTATTCTCGGCGCATACAAGGAAATCATGAATGACGATTTCTTCAAGCAGGGAATTGAAGTTAAGGGCGATGCCGAACTTCCGGTCACACTGCGTTGGGGAAGCTCGGAAGATTCAGAAGGTATCGCAATTGATGTTGACCTTGAGAAAAATCCTGTTTTTGCCGAGGCTTATTTTGAAGGAAGTCTTGCTGATGCCAACCTTATGATGGAAATTAACGGACAGTGGTTCTACAAGGCACCGGGCGTTAAATTCGTAGATTTCATGCCGGCATTCTTTGACGGTAAGATAAGTGGACCTAAGACTGTGAAACTCAATATTTTTGCTCCTCCTGCGACCGGTGAGAACGATCCGTCACAGGGTGAAGACTGGCTCACTAATTACTATTACGAAATCAAGGAACTTCCGAGACTTCGTTTTGAATTTGAACCTGTAATGTAATATTTGACATTGTGGCTCCGGGTGGAAGATGTAGTTCTTCTGCCCGGAGTTTTATATGAATTTTTATATTAAATGCTACAAAAAAAGATATTGATACACATTGCGGAAGATGTTAAAATAAATATATTAAGCATGTATTAGGAGAAACTCAATGAAATACATGAAAAAGACGAATACATTTGTAATAATCATTATGACTGTTATAGATGTATTTCTGATTGGCGGACTATGTCGTATATTTTATTAAAAAGGATGGAAATCTCTTCCGCTTCGTATCGATCATAGGTTATGCCGCAATATACGGAATCGCACTTATTAACGCGAAGAGCGATACTGTTTTTACGATGGCATTTCCTATTATGGTAATGTATGTACTGTATTTTGATACTTTATTTATGGGAATTATTTCCGGCGTATTTCTTGTACTTAATATTGTATCGGTTGTTATGGCAGCTATCAGCGGAAGTATGCCATCCGGAATTGATTTTGCACTTTCATCGGCATTGCTTCAGGCTGCTACCATCGGTGTCACCGGATCTGCACTTACATGGATTACACATCTCGAGAAGGTCATGAAGGGTGAGCAGATGAATGAGGTTAAGTCAGAAAAGGAGAAATCCGAACAGATTCTTTCTGACGTACTTGCACTGGGCAACACGGTTAAGGAGAACACCAATAAAGCAGATGCTCTTATGGAAGAACTTAACGATGCAACGACAACCGCGCTTGAGACACTTAAGGCGGTTGCCGACAGCAATAACGATAATGCCAAGAATATAGAGAGCCAGACAGTTATGACAAGCAATATCCAGGAAATGATCATTACTGCTGACAGCAATGCATCGAGAATGGAACGTATCGCAGGCGATTCACTTAACATGGTTTCCGAGGGACGTAAGCTTGTTGAGAAACTTGATGATAAGGCATCCAATATTTCTGCAATGAATGAGCAGGTTATGAATACGATCAATGAATTTGTAAAGAATGCAATTGAAGTAAGAGAAATCACCGACAAGATTAACGGTATATCCTCACAGACCAATCTTCTTTCGCTCAATGCATCAATCGAGAGTGCCAGAGCCGGTGAGGCAGGACGCGGTTTTGCGGTCGTTGCCGATGAAATCCGTAATCTTGCCGATGAGACTAAGACGCTTACCGCCGAAATAAACGGAATAGTGGAGACACTCGAAAACAATGCTTCCGGAACCAAGGAAACCGTAAGCAAGGTTGTGGCATCAATCGAAGATGAGAAAGTGCTTATAGACGATTCAATGGGCACCTACGTCAAGATGGAGGATATGTTCAAACAGCTCTACGAGAGTGTTACAGATACGCAGAAGCAGCTTAAACAGATCGTTGATTCCAATAATGCGATTGTTGACAGCATTAACCAGCTTTCCGCAGCCAGCGAGGAGGTTGCTGCCAGCATGGATATGGCTGTTGAACTCAGCAACAATAATATGGCCAAGACCAAAGAGGCCGGCGGCTTAATGGAGGAAATAGTAACATCGGCTAACCAGCTCGATAAATATAACAATTATGTTGATTAGAACACCTGATTATTATGATAAATTCAAATGTATCGCGGGCGAATGCAAGGATATCTGCTGCGCAGGCTGGCAGGTGGATGTGGATGATGCCTCATACGAATATTATAAGACCATAACCGGCGATTTCGGCGACCGTCTTCATTCGGTTATGGTCGATGGTGTCAAAGGAGCAGAAGGGCAGTTTCGCATTAGGGAAGACGGAAGATGCCCTTTTCTCAATGACAATAATCTGTGCGATCTGTACACCGCCCTCGGAGAGGATGCTTTATGTGTGACCTGTGACCAGTATCCGCGTTATACAACCGAGTATGGCAATCTGCGGGAGACAGGCATTGCACTTTCCTGCCAAACCGCGGCAGAGCTTATTCTTACCGAAGACCGTACGCCGGGATTTGCCGAACACAATGACTGTCTCTTATACACATCTCCGAGCCCACGAGACTAAGGCGAATCTCG
>ENA-OZXC01000366-OZXC01000366.1-human-gut-metagenome-genome-assembly--contig:-NODE-366-length-9374-cov-37.899882_pt1 | contig 9374 bp, 9 predicted proteins | sample MGYA00244849_ERZ654083 | MGnify/ENA primary metagenome ERZ654083 (study PRJEB26926, sample SAMN06164956) | human gut metagenome | biome: ENVO:00009003; feature: ENVO:2100002; material: ENVO:00002003...
GGAGATAAAAGAACTCAAAGAGGCCGCAGAAGCCCAAAATAAGGCCGTACAAGAGCTTATCTCAAAGCGAGAAGTGGAAATGTACAGGCGAGGAAAAAACGAAGCTCAGGCGCAAATTAAAGGACTAAAAGAAGATGTAGCCGAACTCATACGGGAGTATGCACATGGCCACCCCGATGTGATACTGCACTATTCAACCCCAAGAGAAGACCGCCTGTTCATGTCTCCATTGGAACAGAAACGGCAGGAAGAGGAGCGCAAGAGGAGGGAACAACAAGAGGGAAGAAAGAAAGTCCCTCGATTGGCCGAGGCTCCCAAACAGGAACGGCAGGAAGAGGAGCAGCGGTCACGAGGATTCAGACGATAATATATATTATTTCACGCTTTTAAATATATTTTAACGCGCAGAAAAAGCTCTCCAATAACCGCACACCCCCTCCCCCCTCCGAGGGGGTCTTGTCTTGTCCGCCACCGCATGGGCGAAGCTTCTTTTTTCCCTTTTGTTTTCCGAAAGTAGGAGCGCAAGCGACCTGTAAAAGCAAGTCTCTGTCTTAAGACATGGACTGTTATGTCCTATCCTCGCGCGCGCGCATTATGCGAGAAAAAAGGCCTCTAAGTACGACTTTTTTAATGTCCTACGACGACTTTTTTAATGTTCCAAAACTCCTTTTACTACGACTTTTTTAATGTTGTATGCGTCTTACTATTGTGTAAGTCGCATTTAGTTTTTATCTTTGCCGAGTACTTCAAAAACCACATCCATGGCACGAGTTATAACCGAGAACAAAAACATCATGCAGTCGTATATCTTCACCGCTGCCAAGTACGATTTCACAGCTTACGAAAAGCGAATCATGTACAGATTGGTGGAGTGTGCGCAAGATGAAATTGCAGGGCTGAAAATCAAAGACCACATGCACAAAATCATACCTGTGCAATTAGGCAGGGAAATTACCTTGCCGACTTCGTCTATTCTCAGAGACGAAAAGGACGAAAACTACACAATCGCCAAAAAGGCATTTCTGAGTCTTAGCAAAAAGCATATAATCTACGAAGACGAGAACTATTGGACTGCGACTCCGATTATTACGAAGCCCAAAATATCCAAGAAAGAGGGGACTGTTACTTTTCTCGTGTTTGATGAGATTTGGAAGTGCATCCTTGACTTTACCAAAGGCTATCGAAAGTACGAACTGATAACGGCTATGAGGTTTAAAAGCGTCTATTCGATGCGGTTCTACGAACTAATGACAGGGCAGAAAAAGCCTCTGTTTGTACCATTAGAAGGTCCTGATGGACTTCGTGAGAGGTTCGGGCTGCAAGGGAAATACGGAAAAGTAAATGACTTTCGTAGAAAAGTCATCGATGTGGCCAAAGCTGAACTTGATGAATCCTCTCCATTCTCTTTCGTTGCCGAGGAGGTAACAGAGGGGAGAAAGATTATCGGGTGGACTTTCTATCCTACTTTCTTCGAAAACCGAGAAGACCCGGCACTACAGGAACAGAAGCGCATGGCCAAGGTAACGGCACGACTTCAGATTGATGACGAGGTGTACAAATACCTCAAGTACTCATTTAGTTTCGAAGCCGACGAAATCAACAGGAACAAGAAAACGCTCATCGATGGTCAGAACCGAATCCCCAACTTCATAGACTTCCTCGCAGGTCTGAAAGGTGGAGCAAGGGAAGCTCGAAGCGAAAAAGCCTATGTCATTGGAGCTATCAAAACCAAATTGAAAGAAGTCTAATCGTGTAACATAATCAAACTATGGAATCGAACGAAAAATTCGCAACTTACAAGGAGTTCGGCAAGATGCTCCGAGAGGTGGCAGATTTGTGCGCCAAATTAGGCGATACACCCTTGTATGATTCAGCACCCGACCTCAAAGAAAAGGTGTTCTACGTGGTCAATCGAGGCGCATACGATGCGTACATCGAGCCATGGATGAGAGACTTTGCCGAACACCCTTTCGACGTGACGGCAGCCAAGAAATGGGCTAAAGAAGTTGAAGAAAGAAAGAGCAGATAACCTACCTTTTTTCTGTAACGGAATCGCCCCTCCCGATGTTCCACTGGTCGGAATGTTGGGAGGGGCTTTTGCTTGTTACTTTCGGATAAAATCGCTATCTTCGCGCGTGGGTAATCCAAGTTACGGATATAGCACACTATAACCCTTGCAGGGTTGTGTGCTCTCCGAGGGGGCAGGGGCAAGCCCCTACCGACCCCATGGCCGCCCGACACTAAAAACGTAACACTATGGCAAAACAAACCTCCATCAACGTGCAGCCGGTCAAAGGTGGCAGCGAGGAACACAACAAGCGCAAGAAGAAGCTTGACTACGTTCGCAAGGACTTGTCCCACCTCAACGAATATTGGGAGTGCGACACACAGGCCAACCGCCTTGCCAACATCAAAGCCCTGTACCAATCCAAGACAGGGCAGAAGATGCAAGCCAAGGCAACCCCAATCCGTGAGGGCGTTGTCGTGATCCAAGAGAGTACTACCATGGCAGACCTCCATCGATTGGCCGATGCTTATCGCGATCGGCTCGGCATCGAGGTCTTTCAAATCGCTATCCATCGGGACGAGGGCTATCAGAAATCCAAGGATTGGAAGCCCAACCTCCATGCGCATCTTGTGTTTGACTGGACAAACCACAGCACAGGCAAGTCTGTTAAACTGAACCGTCAAAAGATGGCCGAAATGCAGACCATAACAGCCGAAGTCCTGGGCATGGAGCGAGGACAGAGCAGCGAGAAAAAGCACTTAACGGCACAACAATTCAAAGCAGCAGCAGAAGCCCAGCGAGCCGAACAACTAAAAGAACAGGTAGCGGAACTCAGTACGGCCAAGGCAGCCAAAGAGGAAACCATTAACACAATCAAGACAGTGGGCAAATATGTTGTGGATGCAGTTACAGGTAAGGCAAAAGCCAAGGAAAATGCCCTACAAGAGCGTGTAACGAAGTTGGAGGTACAACTACCAACCGAAAGAGAAAAAGGCCGTCAGGAGGGCGGAAAACAGGTTTTACAGGCTATTCTGAGTGCTGCACGCTTGAAGCTGGAAGACCTGACTCCCGAAAACATCGGAAAGCGGTGGAGATTGTGGTTTGACAAAGCCAAATCGCTGGAACAGGAGGTGAAGCAGCTCAAAGAAGCCGCAGAAGCCCAAAAAGAAGCCGCCTATTGGGCTAAAATCAATTTCGGGAATGAGAGGTACCGCGAAGGCTTAAAAGGCTCTCAGACGCGAATTAAAGGGCTTGAAGAAGATGTAGCCGAACTGATACGGGAGTATGCACATGGTGACCCCGATGTGCTGCGGCACTACTCCACCCCGAGAGAAGAACGGCTATTCATGTCACCCAAGGAACTGGAACAGCAGGAGGCCGAACGGAAGAAAAGAGAACAAGAGGGAAAAAAGAAAGCACCGCAAGTCACCGAAGCTCCCAAACAAGAACGGCAAGAAGAACAGAAACGCTCATGGGGATTCAGACGCTAACGCTAAAAAAGAGTGGGCTACACTACGATAGCTCACTCTTTTTCTGTTTTTACTTGTCGCTATAATGTCCCTCTGCGGAAATCACAAACACATTCACGACCTCTTCATAGATTTCGTAAACAAGCCTGTCTTTCTTGTTCACTTCCCTTGAATAGACGTTTCCTCCGTACCCTTTCAATGCTTCTGGATGCCCTGTTCCCGTTCGGGGATGCTCATGCAGTTCTTCGATGAATTTCGTAATCTTCTTGAAAGATGCAGGATTAGACCTTTTGAATTTCGCAATGGAGGCCAAGGCTTCATCGCTGTATGTAACGCTATACATGGGCTACAACGATTCAAGTAAAGCCATGGACTGCTCAACAGTCTTGCAAGTTACACCTTTTCCAGCCTTGTAATCTTCCCTCGCCTTTGCAATCTTCTCTCTGAACTCGTCACTGATAGTATAATCATCTTCATGGATTGGAACAATCATATAAGATTTTCTTATGCCACGATGAATTACAATATCCTCACCAGCATCAGCCTTGTCCAAAATCAGAGCTTGCTTTGTTCTCAATTCTCTTGTTGTGTAATCGAATGTTGCCATAATGTTACTGCTTTTAGATTTACGCTACAAAGATAAGAAAAACTTTTGGTGCTACCAAATGGTACACGGCATAAAAAGCTCTCCCTTAACCTCACTCCGTTCGGGTTACCAATTCCCCCATGTTGCGAAGCTTTTTCTTTTCCCTCTTTTTTTTGAAGACAAAAAACAAGCCCCAAAAGCAGGCAAAAGGAGCGAAGCGACCCACTAAAAAGCTCCTAAAAACCCCGCGCTTTTTACCAAAGTAGTTTTTAGTACCTTTTTAGTACCTTTTTCCGCTCAAAATTTTAACATTTAAAATACCTGATTATCAGCAACTTGAAGACGCATTTTTTTTGCAAACTATGAGTTTTTCGTACCCCAATTATGAGTTTTTCGGGACAAACTATGAGTTTTTCGTGATTTTTCGGAGTTTTTATGTCTTCTCGTATATGTGTATTCTTTTTGGTTACTCATATTTTTGTATATTTGCACCTACAAAACCATCAAAACAACACACAATTTAAAATGGGAGCCATGAGCGAAAAGAAAAAAGACATCGCATTGTGCCATGACAATGCACTCACCGAAAGCAGATACAATTTTAACAGAATTGAAAAGAATTGCCTGTACAAAATCATTGAGCAGGTAAGGAATGAATATGTCGAGGGGGCTACAAAAGAAAATGGAGATTTTCAAAACATGCACATAACAATGCCTTCCAATGTGCTTGAAGACATTGCAGACAAAAAACACAAAAAAGATGCCCATGATGCACTTATAAAGCTTCGTAAACGAGACTTCGAGATTTGGAAAGAAGATGGCAGCTGGTTTAATTGCGGCTTTGTCAACTGGTGCGAATACGATGCCCAAAACAAAGTTTACAAAGTAGAAGTTTCATCACGTATAATGCCTTACCTTGTGGAGTTGGCACGACATTATACAACCTACTCTTTGACTGTCGCAATCACACTGAAAAGCGTCTATTCACAAAGGTTTTATGAAATGTGCTGCCAATACCGCAACCGAATCGAAAACGACGGATTAGCTGGGTTTCACAAAACACAGCAGCAACTTCGAACTATGTTCTGCTTGGAAGATAAATACCCTTTAAATGCAGACTTCAATCGCAATGTAATAAATAGAGCACAAGCAGAACTCAAAGCCAGCTACGACAAAAAGCAATGCGATTTGTACTTTGACGTAAACATCAAGGGGCGAGGTTCTGAAATGTGTTACGATTTCAAGATACACACCCGAGAGCAAAGCGAACGGCAGAAACAAGTCTTTGAAGACTGTCGGAAAAAATGGATTTACATTCAGCAGGAACTTCTTTCTATCTACAAGAGAGACCCTAAGTTTGTGCAGCGGGTAATGAAACAATTAGACTTCCATCCAAACCTTATAGACCCAGTTCTTGGCAAGTTGATGAAGGCCAAACAAGAATTAAAGGGGGCTGACTTGGCAAAGCTTCTGCGCTTCATTCTCAAAGAAGATTTCAATTTGGACTGAACCAGAAAAAGCATATCTTTGTGATTGAAACTAAAACTTTCAATTATGGAATTACTTGTAGTTTTGATTATTTGGTGTCTATATTGTCACTTCTTTGTAAAGCCATACGAAGCTCGAAAAAAGATGGAAGTGAAAAAGAAAAAGCGCAAGAAAAGGGGATCGTTTTTGAATATGTTCTTTTTTAGAGAAAAATCCTTTTATGAAAGACAGTGCGACGATGGCAGCAAATTTTATGAGTAAAGGGAAAAGCAAAAGCCTCTTCAAATGTTCCTCGGTATGGAATGTTCGGAGAGGCTTTTCTTGTTACAATCGGAAGAAATCGCTACCTTTGCGCGTGAATAATCCAAGTGTGCGGATATAGCACACTATAACCCTTGCAGGGTTGTGTGCTCTCCGAGGGGGCAGGGGCAAGCCCCTACCGACCCCATGGCCGCCCGACACTAAAAACGTAACACTATGGCAAAACAAACCTCCATCAACGTGCAGCCGGTCAAAGGTGGCAGCGAGGAACACAACAAGCGCAAGAAGAAGCTTGACTACGTTCGCAAGGACTTGTCCCACCTCAACGAATATTGGGAGTGCGACACACAGGCCAACCGCCTTGCCAACATCAAAGCCCTGTACCAATCCAAGACAGGGCAGAAGATGCAAGCCAAGGCAACCCCAATTCGTGAGGGTGTTGTCGTGATCCAAGAGAGCACTACCATGGCAGACCTCCACCGATTGGCCGATGCTTATCGCGATCGGCTCGGAGTAGAGGTCTTCCAAATTGCCATCCATCGAGATGAGGGCTATCAGAACTCCAAGGAATGGAAGCCCAATCTCCATGCACATCTTGTCTTTGATTGGACTAATCACGAAACAGGAAAGTCGGTCAAGCTGAATCGCCAAAAAATGGCAGAGATGCAAACAATCACGGCAGAAGTCCTGGGTATGGAACGCGGAAAGAGCAGCGAGAAGAAACACCTAACGGCACAACAGTACAAGGCCGAAGCTGAAGCCCAACGAGCCGAGCAGCTACAAGAACAGGTGGCAGCACTCAGCAAAACAAAGGCAGCCAAAGAAGCTACGATAGACACTATCAAGGCAGTGGGCAAGCATACCATTGATTGGGCAACAGGTAAGACAAGGGCACGAGAAAAGGCCGCAGGAGAACAGATAGAGTACCTCACAGGACAAGTTATCACTGCAAGGGAGATTGGGCAACAGGAGGGCAAGAAAAGCACCTTACAGGCCATTGCACAGGCTGCAAGAATGCGATTCGTAGACTTGACGCCCGAGAATATTGGCAGGAGTCTGGCTCAATGGTTTACCAAGGCAAAACGATTAGAGCAGGAGATAAAAGAACTCAAAGAGGCCGCAGAAGCCCAAAATAAGGCCGTACAAGAGCTTATCTCAAAGCGAGAAGTGGAAATGTACAGGCGAGGAAAAAACGAAGCTCAGGCGCAAATTAAAGGACTAAAAGAAGATGTAGCCGAACTCATACGGGAGTATGCACATGGCCACCCCGATGTGATACTGCACTATTCAACCCCAAGAGAAGACCGCCTGTTCATGTCTCCATTGGAACAGAAACGGCAGGAAGAGGAGCGCAAGAGGAGGGAACAACAAGAGGGAAGAAAGAAAGTCCCTCGATTGGCCGAGGCTCCCAAACAGGAACGGCAGGAAGAGGAGCAGCGGTCACGAGGATTCAGACGATAATATATATTATTTCACGCTTTTAAATATATTTTAACGCGCAGAAAAAGCTCTCCAATAACCGCACACCCCCTCCCCCCTCCGAGGGGGTCTTGTCTTGTCCGCCACCGCATGGGCGAAGCTTCTTTTTTCCCTTTTGTTTTCCGAAAGTAGGAGCGCAAGCGACCTGTAAAAGCAAGTCTCTGTCTTAAGACATGGACTGTTATGTCCTATCCTCGCGCGCGCGCATTATGCGAGAAAAAAGGCCTCTAAGTACGACTTTTTTAATGTCCTACGACGACTTTTTTAATGTTCCAAAACTCCTTTTACTACGACTTTTTTAATGTTGTATGCGTCTTACTATTGTGTAAGTCGCATTTAGTTTTTATCTTTGCCGAGTACTTCAAAAACCACATCCATGGCACGAGTTATAACCGAGAACAAAAACATCATGCAGTCGTATATCTTCACCGCTGCCAAGTACGATTTCACAGCTTACGAAAAGCGAATCATGTACAGATTGGTGGAGTGTGCGCAAGATGAAATTGCAGGGCTGAAAATCAAAGACCACATGCACAAAATCATACCTGTGCAATTAGGCAGGGAAATTACCTTGCCGACTTCGTCTATTCTCAGAGACGAAAAGGACGAAAACTACACAATCGCCAAAAAGGCATTTCTGAGTCTTAGCAAAAAGCATATAATCTACGAAGACGAGAACTATTGGACTGCGACTCCGATTATTACGAAGCCCAAAATATCCAAGAAAGAGGGGACTGTTACTTTTCTCGTGTTTGATGAGATTTGGAAGTGCATCCTTGACTTTACCAAAGGCTATCGAAAGTACGAACTGATAACGGCTATGAGGTTTAAAAGCGTCTATTCGATGCGGTTCTACGAACTAATGACAGGGCAGAAAAAGCCTCTGTTTGTACCATTAGAAGGTCCTGATGGACTTCGTGAGAGGTTCGGGCTGCAAGGGAAATACGGAAAAGTAAATGACTTTCGTAGAAAAGTCATCGATGTGGCCAAAGCTGAACTTGATGAATCCTCTCCATTCTCTTTCGTTGCCGAGGAGGTAACAGAGGGGAGAAAGATTATCGGGTGGACTTTCTATCCTACTTTCTTCGAAAACCGAGAAGACCCGGCACTACAGGAACAGAAGCGCATGGCCAAGGTAACGGCACGACTTCAGATTGATGACGAGGTGTACAAATACCTCAAGTACTCATTTAGTTTCGAAGCCGACGAAATCAACAGGAACAAGAAAACGCTCATCGATGGTCAGAACCGAATCCCCAACTTCATAGACTTCCTCGCAGGTCTGAAAGGTGGAGCAAGGGAAGCTCGAAGCGAAAAAGCCTATGTCATTGGAGCTATCAAAACCAAATTGAAAGAAGTCTAATCGTGTAACATAATCAAACTATGGAATCGAACGAAAAATTCGCAACTTACAAGGAGTTCGGCAAGATGCTCCGAGAGGTGGCAGATTTGTGCGCCAAATTAGGCGATACACCCTTGTATGATTCAGCACCCGACCTCAAAGAAAAGGTGTTCTACGTGGTCAATCGAGGCGCATACGATGCGTACATCGAGCCATGGATGAGAGACTTTGCCGAACACCCTTTCGACGTGACGGCAGCCAAGAAATGGGCTAAAGAAGTTGAAGAAAGAAAGAGCAGATAACCTACCTTTTTTCTGTAACGGAATCGCCCCTCCCGATGTTCCACTGGTCGGAATGTTGGGAGGGGCTTTTGCTTGTTACTTTCGGATAAAATCGCTATCTTCGCGCGTGGGTAATCCAAGTTACGGATATAGCACACTATAACCCTTGCAGGGTTGTGTGCTCTCCGAGGGGGCAGGGGCAAGCCCCTACCGACCCCATGGCCGCCCGACACTAAAAACGTAACACTATGGCAAAACAAACCTCCATCAACGTGCAGCCGGTCAAAGGTGGCAGCGAGGAACACAACAAGCGCAAGAAGAAGCTTGACTACGTTCGCAAGGACTTGTCCCACCTCAACGAATATTGGGAGTGCGACACACAGGCCAACCGCCTTGCCAACATCAAAGCCCTGTACCAATCCAAGACAGGGCAGAAGATGCAAGCCAAGGCAACCCCAAT
>ENA-OZXC01000376-OZXC01000376.1-human-gut-metagenome-genome-assembly--contig:-NODE-376-length-9158-cov-5.450511_pt1 | contig 9158 bp, 6 predicted proteins | sample MGYA00244849_ERZ654083 | MGnify/ENA primary metagenome ERZ654083 (study PRJEB26926, sample SAMN06164956) | human gut metagenome | biome: ENVO:00009003; feature: ENVO:2100002; material: ENVO:00002003...
CAATTCCTTTATCCGAGTATCTTCTCGAATAGATTGCGGTGGCACACCGCCGACCGCAATTTTCAATTTTCCATTTTCAATTTAAAAAGCTTTCGCCTTGAAGCGACTGTTTTCACGAACCGAGAACGGTGGCTCGCCGTCAGTTCTTCTCGCTGTAATTCCTAAGTTCCGCAGGAGTTCTGCCGTATTCGGACTTGCAGAACAGGATAAACGAATTTACATTCGGAAAACCGTTTTCAATCGCCGCCTGTCTGACGGTGATTTTTTTGTTTCTCAAATCATCAATAGCGTGTTCAAGACGAACACGGCGAAGATACTTTGAAAATGTTTCCTCTGTTTTATCCTTAAAATATTTTGAAAAATGAGCAGGCGTCATGCCAACATAATTGGCGATTTCATTGAGCGTGATTTCGTGTTTGTAATTATCGTGCATATATCTGATAGCACTTTTGGCGCAGTCAAAATCATCAGCCTGAGAACCGTGAACATATTGTATATCGTTGTCAATGCAATCACGGATGAGATAGTACGCAACGCTGTACATCACCGCTCTTACCTTCATGCTGATAAGCTTGCTCTCGTACTCCTCATATCCGTGGAATATGTCCATTGCTTTTCTGATAAACTCAAGAGCTTCGCCCTCGGGTTGTTTGAAACTCGGCACAATATGCGGATCGTCAACATACGGTGCAATTGCCTTTGGAATGATATTGAGCATAACAGCCTGAGTATCCTCACCGATGTCCTCATAGGAATGAACCTCCTGACTGTTAAGAACATAGACATCGCCCGCATTGAGAATAATTTCACAATCAAGCTTGTTAAGCCTTACCTTACCTTTTTTTATATAGGAAATTTCATATGAACCATGCCACCTGAGTCCCGATTCAAAGGCAACTTTTCTGTCCGGATATCTTGTAACCCTGCCGCTGTAATACGGCTCGGGCGGTAACAACACCTTCTTGTACTTCATGGTTTCACCCTTAACTCAATTAAAATCAATCAATTGTTAATAACATAGTCAGCGCAAAAATAAATATATTTAAGATCCGCAATTACCGCAGAATGGTCTGTTTTTACTACAACTGTTCTGCGTTCTTTTTTGCTGATTTCCTCAACACAGCGTGCAACATTGCACTTTGAAGGCTCGTAGCCGTACTTTTCAAAAAATTCTTCCGCAGTCATAACAAGAGAGCCGTAGCCCTCAAACATATGCAAAAGAGAATAGTCAATCAGCTTGTATTCATCTTCAATAAGGCTGATTCCGATATCGCAGTTTGTGACTGAACCGATGTAATACGGTGCGTCATTGAGGAACAAGCCTGTCTTGAACGAACCGATTGAAACGGTAAGATCCGAGTTTACCGCCGTACTGCACACACCTGTGTCACCGTTGATTCCGCTGTTGATGTCTGCACTTATAACATAGGCATTTGTCATATTAATCTGCTCAACCGCTTCAAGCATTTCACCCTTTAACTCACCCGAAAAGCCTGTTCCGAGCAAACAGTCAACTACAATGTCAAATCCCGTGAAAGCCGCCGCCTGTGACATTGGCATCTCCTCGGCACCGAGCGACATTGCGGTTTTATAATAGTAAAGGCCGTCCTTTGAAAAGCCGTCGCTTGCTCTGAAAATTGTCGGTGTAAAGCCGTTTTTGCATAAAATACAGGCAAGCGCATAACCGTCACCGCCGTTGTTGCCCTTACCGCAAACTATGGCAACCCTGCCCACAAACTTTGCCGAATTAAAAATCCCCTGTGCGGCTCTGTACATAAGCTCCGCCGAAGGAGTATGCTCCGCAATCGTCCTTGCGTCGCTTTTTCTCATATTTTCAACCGAAACGACCTGAACAAATTCCATCTTATATTCCTCCGCTTTCTGAAATTTCCATAGCCTTATCCGCCGTTTGCAGCATTGTAAGCCGTCATAACAGCACTTTCATCCATATTACAACCGAGCAAAAACAACGGTGTTTCCTTAAAGAACTCATCAAGCAATTCAAGTAGCTTTTCCATTCTGCTCCGCTCAACATCAATAACCGTTGCCTCAAGCAACTGTTTCATAACCTGTGACGGTACCACCCTGACTGCCGTGTTCTCTTCTGCTCTCTGAAGAATATACACAGCCTTAACAGGTGCTTTTGTATTTGTTCCTATGTCAGCTTTCCCCATCCACGGAGTTCCGTAAGCATAAAATTTTCCGTCACATTTTCGTATAACCGGCTTATCATCGTTAATCATCGTCACCCTGTTGCCAAAATGCCTTCGCCACAGAGCCGTGTGGGTAGACTTGCCCGTTCCGCTGACTGCCGAAAAAACATAGCCCTCGCCGTCAAGCTCAAGACAGGACGAATGAAAAAAGAATCCGTCAAATCCGTCAAGCACGGCGTTGCAGAATTTTGAGAGTATCAGAACATCCTCCGCACCTTGTTCGCTGAGGTTGTCGGAAAGCCTGAGACGCTCACGGATTTCGTCATCCGAAACCGATATCGCAATGTCGGTCTTTCCCGATTCATTCGACTTAACGGCATAGCTTTCAAGCCGTTTCCTGCATATTTTAAATTTTGGATTAACTTCAACATTCAAATCAGCTATTCTGTATATCGGCATATCTGCTCCGCTAAATACCATAATGAAATATTGTAACACAAATTAATATTTTTTGCTACGGCGAAATGAATAAATATTATTTTACCTTTTAGTGCAAGTTGTTTAGTCGCACAGCTTTAAAGGCAAATATTGCACAATACAAGCCGTGTTATTTTGTAACAATGCACATACAGCTTATTTTTTATTCATTTTAAAGCCTGTAAAAAAAGCATTATTTTACGACTTTTTCAATTTTGTTTACTTTACCTGTCCGACTGCTTTTTTGCATACTCTTCAAGGTATGCTCTTTCATAAATTCAAATATCCTGTGCGTAACCGTTCCTATAAGAATCGGAATGAATATTCCAGCGGCAAGGTAGATTATGCAGTAAAAATTTAAGCCGTTCGGACGATAAATGTACCAGATTGTTGACTTGAGTTTTAAAATATCGAAATCTTTGAACAGCGGTGTAATTACGCTCAATCCCCAAAATGCCCATTTTACAATCATAAAGGCAAAAATGTGGTGAATCATAATGCTGTAGGTATTGTCAGAAATCATTCTGACAAGCTTTTTGTTCTTGATAATCGGAGTAATCAGCTTTGCAACCCTCAGCCAGAACGCAATGCCCGTGATTGCGGTTACATAAGGAATAACGCAGCCGTTGTCAAACTTCACACACTTTGACGGGGTGTATTCAAGATTTTCACAGAATGTGAGGAGAAGAAGCTGAACTCCGAGAACGATTGCAAAATATGCAACGCTGTTGAGATTATCGTGTTTTTCAAGCTTTTCGTGATAAAATCTGCCAAACTCAAAACACGGCAGAAAAAACATTGACCTGAACAATAACAGCAACGCACCATTTGGGGCAGGTTTCCAAATGCAGTATTGCACACCGAAAATTCCGATTGCAAGATACACGGCAAGAATGACATACTCGTTGCCCCTGTGAACCTTTTTGAGCAGTTTGCGGAACAGTATGTTAAAAACATAAACACAGAACAGCGGATATACAAACCACGAACCGAGGTTGTAGGCAAAACTTTCGCCGTCAATAAACGGCATAACAAAAAGGTTGTACAGATCAAATTTGCCCTGAGCAATCGTATAGCCGACCTGAGTAAGTGCGAATGCGATTATTCCGTAAACAATGTTCCATAGATACGCTGGAATCAACAAGCGTTTTGTCCGTCCCCATATATATTTGAAAATATGTTCCTCGTGTTTTTCCTTGTAAAAATAGCCCGAAATGAAAACGAACAAGGCGAGATTGTACGAATACTTCGGAAACCAATCATACATCAGCGACACACCGCCGTTGTAGCAATGCCCCGAAACTATGATAATAATGCCGATTGCCGACAAAATTTTAAAAGTAAAATTAATGTTTCCGTCATCGCTGAGCCTTTTGTTTTCAGCTGTGACACTGTTTTGTTTAAGTGCAGATTTACTGCGTGTTTTGTTCTTTCCCATAATTCCCTCTCATCTGTATTTGTCGCAATTTAAAAATTCCGCAAATTCACACGGTAATTGTAACACAAAAGCAATCTGCAATCAATATATCAAATTCACCGTGCTAAACACATATAAATCATTATTTTGCACAATCTCACTTTTGTTTTAACAGGCATTTAAATCTTTTATTTGCATCTGTTCCGCCATACAATTGTGTGCATACCCTTAAAAAACTAAGATTAAAATGTAAATAAATTCAGTCAAAAAAGCCGTACAAAGCATAAAATAAAAAAATATGCAAAAAACTATTGACACAACCTTTACATAATGCTATAATAATAAAGCTGTAAAAAACAGCAGAGTTGTATATCGCGGGATAGAGCAGCTCGGTAGCTCGTCGGGCTCATAACCCGAAGGTCGTCGGTTCAAATCCGGCTCCCGCAACCACTAAGAAACGGCTTAACCACTAAGGTTTTGCCGTTTTTCTTTTTATGTTCAATATTTGTTTTCTTACATATTTCCCCCAAATTTCCCTCGGATGACCTGATTTTTCGTGATATTATACTGATTTACAATTTGAATATGATATGAAAATAGCCTGAGTATCCAAGACAAAATTACTCAGGCTGTTTTATTATTTTTTATTTCTCTTTTTTACTTTTTATTATTATAGTTCACGCTCATATGTGCCAACAATTGATCCGTTAGAATATGAGTCATTTCGTATCCATGCATTTTTGTAAAAATCCGATGATGTGTGAGAAGTATAATTTGTTGATAAAGCTTTTGCAGCATTTGCTGAATCTGTTGGAGATAAATGTGCAGGATAACCATTATTCCATTTACCAAACAAATTCCAATTCGTAGGACACTCAAAAACGGCTGTTGTTAATCCCGACTGATAAAATGCGTAAGCTCCGATATAATCAACATAAGTTGGGAAGTAAATATCTGTTAATGCAGAACAACCATAAAAAGCATAGCCTGCTATTTCCTGCAATTCACTGTCAGTGCTGATGTTTACATTTTTTAAAGTGTTGCAACCATAAAAGGCACGGGTGCCGATACTAAGAATACTATTTGGAATATTAACAGTTTTCAAAGTTATAATATTCTCAAATGCATTACTATATATCTTGGTAACAAATTTACCGTTAAATTTTGATGGTATTGTGATTTCTGTTGGATTATCAACCAAACATCCTGTTACGGCATAAGTTCCGTCAGAAAGAAGAGTGAATTCAAGTGTATCACTTTCATTTAAAATAACATCATCACTTTTTCCAATAACCGATTTTGTTCCGTCAGTATAAGTTATAACAATTTCTCCATTGATAATTGCCATATCGGCAATACCTCTGCCATCTTTACCATCAACACCATCTTTGCCGTCAGCACCTTTATCTCCTTTTTCACCTTTTTCTCCTGTGTCACCCTTTTCGCCTTTGACATTACCGAGGTTTAACACTGTGTTATCGGTGAGAAGAATACTCAATTCACCATCAGCTGACAAAGTAACAGTCTTAATACCAATTCCGTCTTTTCCGTCAGCTCCATCTGTTCCGTCAGCCCCTTTTGCACCAACGACAACACCGAGTTTTGCAGTTTCTCCGCTTGTATAAGTCAATATCAACTCACCGTTTGAATTGATTTCTGACTTAGAAACACCTATGCCGTCAGCACCCTTAATGTTACCGAGGTTAAGTACAGTACCGTTGGATAATTCAACGCTCAAAGCACCTTCAGCAGAAATCGTTACATTGACAATGCCTGTGCCGTCTTTACCGTCAGCGCCGTTTATACCATCCTTACCATCTGCACCATTTGTACCGTTAATGCCGTCTGCTCCTACAACTTTTCCGAGATTAGTAGATTGACCATTTGTATATGTAAGTACAAATTCTCCGTCAGCATTGATTTCTGATTTTGAAATACCAATACCGTCTTTGCCCTTGATACTTCCGAGATTTAGTGTTGTTCCGTTTGTAAGTTCAACATTCAAAACACCATCATCAGTAATTGTTACATTGGCAATTCCGATACCGTCTTTACCGTCAACACCGTTAGCACCATCTTTACCGTCAGCGCCATTTGCACCATCTTTGCCATCAGTTCCGTTAATACCGTCCTTGCCGTCTTTTCCGACAATACAGCCGAGGTTAATACTTGATGAATCGGAGAAAGCAAGTTCCAATTCACCGTCTGAATTTATAACTACATTAGAAATGCCAATGCCGTCTTTGCCATCCTGACCGTCTTTTCCATCTTTGCCGTCTGCACCATTTTGACCGTCTTTTCCGTCCTTACCATCAACTCCGTCTTTACCGTTAGCACCAACTATAACACCAAGATTAGAAGAAGTTCCATCAGAATAAGTTATTACTAATTCTCCGTCAGAATTGATTTCTGATTTTGTAACACCGATACCATCCTTACCGTTAGTACCATCTTTACCATTCTTACCATCAGTACCGTTTTGACCGTCTTTTCCGTCCTGACCGTTAATTCCTACAACTGTACCAAGATTTGTAGATGTTCCGTCTGAATACTTAATAACAAGTTCACCGACAGAATTTACTGTTGTTTCAGTAATTCCGATGCCATCCTTTCCGTCTGCGCCATTTGTTCCGTTAGTACCGTCTTTGCCATCAGCACCGTTTTTACCGTCAACACCGTTTGTACCATCCTTGCCGTCCGCACCCTTAATATTGCCGAGATTTAATTGTGTACCGCTTGTTAGAGTAATTTCGAGTTCATTATCTGAATTGATTATTATATTCTGAATACCAACTCCGTCCTGACCGTCAGCACCGTTGACACCATCTTTGCCGTCTTTTCCGTTAAGACCATTTTTACCGTTAGCGCCGTCCTTACCATCTATTCCATTTTTACCGTCTTTACCATCAGCACCATTGATACCGTTTTTGCCATCAGCACCAACTACAACACCAAGGTTAGAAACAGTATTATCTGAATAGGTTAAAACAAGTTCGCCCTTTGAATTGATTTCCGATTTTACAACACTTATACCGTCTTTACCATCAATACCGTTTGTGCCATCTTTACCATCCTTGCCATCTGTGCCGTTAGTTCCGTTGACGCCATCTTTTCCATCCTTGCCGTCAAGTCCGTTTGTACCTATTACATTTCCAAGATTAGAACGTTGCCCGTTCGAATAGGAAAGTACAAGCTCACCGTTTGAATTGATTTCAGCGTTAGTTACACTGACGCCGTCTTTACCATCAGTGCCGTTAATGCCGTCAACTCCATCTTTACCATCAGCGCCATTGATACCGTCTTTGCCATCAGCACCTACTATAATGCCAAGATTAGCAACTGCATTGTCTGAATAAGTTAAGACTAATTCGCCCTTTGAGTTGATTTCGGACTTTATAACGCTAATACCATCTGTACCGTTTTTACCATCAATGCCGTTAGTACCATCCTTACCGTCTTTTCCATCTTTACCATCAATACCGTTAGTACCATCCTTACCGTCTTTTCCGTCTTTTCCATCTTTGCCATCAACACCGTTAATGCCGTCTTTTCCGTCCTTACCATCAACACCGTTAGTGCCATCTATGCCATTCTTACCGTCTGCTCCGTTAAGTCCGTCTTTACCATCAGCACCGACAACTACACCAAGGTTTGAACGCTGTCCGTTTGAGTATGTAAGAACCAACTCACCGTTAGAATTGATTTCAGAATTTGAAACACTGACGCCGTCAGTACCGTTCATCCCGACAACCTTGTCAAGATTAACAGTTTTTCCGTCTGAAAAGTTTAGTACAAGCTGACCGTCAGAATTGATACTTGCATTTGTAATGCCAACACCGTCAATACCATTTGTACCGTTCTTTCCGTCTACACCGTCTTTACCGTTAGTACCGTTAATGCCGTCAGCACCATTTAAACCGTTTGCTCCGTCTTTACCGTCAACACCATTTTTACCGTTAGTTCCGTTTTTGCCATCTTTGCCATTAGAACCATTGACGCCATCCTTACCGTTAATGCCGTTAATTCCGTTTGTACCGTCCTTGCCATTAGCGCCATTCTTGCCGTCAGCACCTATAGCTTTGCCGAGATTTAAGACAGAATTGTCGGACAAGGTTATAAGCAATTCACCATCCGACGAAAAAGAAGCGGTCTTTATGCTTGCACCATCCTGCTTTGATGAAGCTTCAAGTGCAGATGTCCATTCTTTTTCAGTGCCTGAATAGCCATTATCTACCGCAATATCATAGGCAGATTTGCCTGAAAGAGAATCAAGCCATTCCTGCACAGTTCCCTCATAGCCGTATTTTACAGCCAATTCATATGCAGAAAGTCCGTTTTCTACTTTTGAATCACCCTTAAACACAACAAAACCTATTGTGCCAAGCAAAAGTAAAATAATCAGAATAACACTTAGTATCTGAAAAAATTTGCTGTTCTTATTCTTTACTTTTTGATATTCATTTGTTTGCTGTTCTGTTTGTTGTTGTAACATATTCATACCTCCGTGTCAATATAGTATATTAGTTTTATTATATTACTCGTTTCGTAAACTGTCAACGCGCTTCGTGTTATTATCTAAAAATTTTTGTCAATACCATATAAGATATATACGAGGTGATTTAATGAATTTTGGTGATAGATTAAGGATTTTAATTGACGAACGAGGCATTACACAAAAAGAATTAGCTTCACAATTAAATATAGCTCCCTCAACAGTAAGCAGTTATGTTCAGAATACCCGTGAACCCGATTTTGCTACATTAAAATCTCTTGCAATTTATTTTAGTGTTTCAATAGATTATCTTTTGGGGTGTCGAACCAACAAAGCCTCTTCTCGTCAGGAGGATGAACTATTAAGAGTATTTCGCAGTCTTACAGCAGAGCAAAAAGAAGTGTGTATTGAACAATGCAAAGTGTTTGTAAGGCTTAATCAAAAAGCAAGAGCAAAATCATCGTAATCGATTTTGAACAAAATAATTTGTAAAAATAAAACTGCCCTTGACTAAATTATAATCAAGGGCAGATACTTTGTCCTGTGACCCGACCCCCAAAAGTTAGATTTTTTAGGTCTAACTTTTGGCTGTCTCTTATACACATCTGACGCTGCCGAC
>ENA-OZXC01000407-OZXC01000407.1-human-gut-metagenome-genome-assembly--contig:-NODE-407-length-8639-cov-6.066519_pt1 | contig 8639 bp, 10 predicted proteins | sample MGYA00244849_ERZ654083 | MGnify/ENA primary metagenome ERZ654083 (study PRJEB26926, sample SAMN06164956) | human gut metagenome | biome: ENVO:00009003; feature: ENVO:2100002; material: ENVO:00002003...
CTGTGTTCTGGCGTTTCGTGCCGGATGATACGACACGGATAGGTGATACCTTGCTTCATCGTAGGCAAGTGATATATAGAGACAGCTCGTATCGGGCTGTGGTAAGTGGATATGTAGACCCTCGGCTGGATAGTTTACAGGTATTTCCTAAGACTGTGTATCAGACGGTGACGAATGATATTTACCATCCGGTGGTTGTCAAGTCGAAGAAGAAGCGTTGGGGATTAGGGTTGCAGGCAGGGTATGGCTATCCGGGTGTTTTTTATGTCGGGGCTGGAGTGAGCTATAATTTATGGCAATGGTGAAATTGAAAAATTAATCTATATCATATAATTTATACTTAATTTTTAGTATCTTTGCCAATAGGTATTCAAAAATAACTCTGTTTAGATTAAAAATGTGTGATTCAGAAGAAACTTTTTATGAAGATGAACGAAGGTTAAAGAATAGTGGAGTACGTAATGTATTTACCCCACATACTCCTATTAATCAAGAAAACCTATTTAGAGGTAGGATTAATGAAGTGCAACAAATATTGTCCACATTAAATACACCAGGTCAACATGTTTTATTATTTGGAGAAAGAGGTGTTGGGAAAAGTTCACTTGCTAATATTGCGTCTAATAAGCTCATAAAAATTGCAGGAAAAGAACTTGTTGTTAAACGTTGTTCTAAATCAGATTCGTTTTCTACTATATTTGAAGATGTTTTACTTAAATGTGGAGTTGATATTTCTATTTCAACAAAGAATAATACAAGTAGTGTTACATTCAATGGGTTTGGATATACGGAATGTACGGAGCGTATTGGACTTGCAGACAAGATACAATCTCCTTCGTGGGTATGTAATAAAATTAAAGATTTTAATATTCTTCTGCTCATTGATGAGTTTGATTCTATAAAAGATAGTGATGATAAACATAAAATAGCAGAATTAATTAAGTTATTAAGTGATTCTAATTCTTCTTTTAAGGTTTTTGTAGTAGGTATAGCAGAATCTGCAGAAGAATTAACAGCAGGACATCCTTCTGTACAGAGATGCCTAAAAGAAATCAAACTATCAAAAATGTCACAGAGAGAATTGGTTGATATTATAAATACAGGAGCAGCTAAATTGAACCTAACTTTTACACGAGATGCTAAATTTCGTATTTGTAGATTAAGTTCTGGATATCCTCATTTTACTCATTTAATAGCCTTGAAAGCATCTGAAGTAGCTATTGTGAATGAAATTGCCGCAATAGATATAGAGATAGTAAATGATGCTATTGAGAAGTCTATAAGTGATTGTGAGAATTCTTTGCGTCAATCGTATGATGAAACAGTAAAATCATCTTCAACAATGGTTGTTTATCGGAAAGTTTTATATGCTACAGCTTTATGTTATGATGAATTTATAAGGAGTAAAGACATAAGATTTGTGTATAACTTGATTTTTGAAGAGGTAATCACTCAGCAACGATTGAACCAATATTTGAGTAAACTTGTTTCTAACTCAAATGATAAAATTTTGAGGAGGTTAACAAAAGGTGTATATAGGTTTACTGATCCAAGAATGAGCGCGTATATTCGCTTAGTTCAGTCTGATATGTATTCTGATAAAGAAGATGCTATTTATTCAAAAAAAAAGAATGAGTTTGTTTAAAATATGATGGCTATGATACAGTGTAAAATAATATCTGGTACTTCTTTTATAGAAGTTGAAAAAATGGTTAATCGTTTTTTGCTATTAAATAGAATTGAAAAAATCATTCAAGTTGTTGATATGAGTGATGATCAATATATTGCTATGGCGATATACTATGAATGTCCTAAGCAACGATAAAATGTGTAGATATGTAAGAGATTCTTTGTAAAATTGGAAATTGTTCAATAAGTTGTTTTTTCTTTTATTTTCTGATTTTAGTAATAATTCATACCTATTGTGTATGACATATCCCGACTACTGCCGGGATTTTTTTCAAAAGTTTTGTTTGCTACTTTTTCTTTGATTTGTATTTTTTGTACTGGCTTTAATCATTAATATTATGATTCGGAAAATTGTTAGAGATACAGAGGGAAATATAATAACTGAACGCCCCATTGGTGAGATAGAGATAATACGTCCTCCTTTTCGGTGTATTATCAAACGTAATGGACAAGAAGATGCTAAAAAAGGAAATCGTGTAGTTGTAAGATGTTCGGTTCTAATTTTACCTAATTCAAAGATTCACAAATTCAAATTGGACTTATGGGGATGCAAGGCTATTTATTGGCATAATAGAGTTCATATTATAAGCAATTTTATTACCACGACTTTTTGTGATATAACTTGGGGAGGAGCTTTTGGCCTGGCAGAAAAGTTTTTTAATGATGAGTGTGACAAATATGAGCATCTTCTATTTGAAAGGGAACAAGCTCTTAAAAATGCAGAATAAATAGAAGTTTCTGAAAATATTTTCTATTTATTTTTGTAAGACAGCAAGTTGAAAAATGACAATTTAGGATAAGAATATATGATTTAATGATTATGTCTGAAATAGAAATACCCTTCTTTCGTGTGGAAAAATTGTACAAAAACTGTCAGGTAAAATGTGTTAGATTTTACAAAACAGAATATTATGAAAAAAGTTTATATACCATGCGTAAAGAGGTTCTTGTTGAAAATAAGGTAATCTCATTAGTTTATAAAATTAGAAAGCCTAATGATATTATAGGAATAGCATATGCCTACAAGAATGGTGATATGCAAAGAATGAATGTTTGTAAATGTACTGCGGAATTTGAAAATGAATTTTTTATACGAGACTCAAAAAAGGTCAGTCCATCTGAAGATAACACAGAAATGTTTATTAAAAGTAATAGCTATCCCATTTGGGCAGAAGTATATTATGATGGTAAAGAGTATAATTATGTGTATGGGAATTCTCCATCTGAACAAGTTGAATACTTATTTAAAAAGAATCTTTTAATAAAAGCTGTTAATGGTAGATTACCCGATGAAATTCCATCTATAGAATCATACGATACAAAAGAATTACTCTTAAACGAATTGCTTAAATAACTATTATATATTACATCAGCCATGCCACAAGAAAGTAAATATGCTTACGACGAGGAATCCGTCAAGGCAATAATCGAATGGGCACAAACAACCCAGTTACCCAAGGAGGTGATGCTAAGTGAGGCGGAACACATCATCGATACGTCCATGTATGTTAATGCGAATATCTGCGATATTAAGCAGCATTAATTCATATCTATTGTGGGTGACATATTCCGGCTTTCGTCGGGATTTTTTTCATTTGGGCCCTTTCTTTTATAAAAATTCCCTCAAATCACGTAGGGAATTTCAGAAAAGCAGTTGTCTTTATAGTAGAATCCGGTATATAGTGTTAGTATAGTCCTTCTTTCAGCCATTGCAGTTTCTTTATACTGGATTTACAGAATGTTCCAACATTGTGTGCTCTAATTGATTGTATATATTGAAAGGAACATGCTGGACCTCAGCTTTTATGCGGCTGAGGTTTTGTCGGAGACAAGAGTGCGTTGTTGAACGTGCGATGGAAATATGTGTTTAACCAAATTATTAGTTATGAAAAAAGAGTTTTGTATGGTAATTGCATTTGCTATGGCTTTAGCCGGGTTATTTATGCTTATGTTTATGTCATTTGATTAGTGAATGTCTGTTTGTTGACTGTTTTATAGAAGGGGCAGCTTATTCAGCTGCCTTGTTCCATTTCCCAGGAATTAAGTAATCCATATTGTGTAATTATTCCCCATGTGTGGTACTCAGTTCCACATATTTCCACACATAATTATTCCTTCTTGTTTTTATAATATGCTGATGTATAATGTATTATGTACTGATGTACATCATGGCATATCGTTTGTCCTATAGTTAATACAAAAACTATATTTATTTACTTAAAACTTACGATTATGAAAAAAGTATTGGTAGCATTAGCAATGGTTATGGGATTAGGCAGTTCAGTAGCATTTGCTTACGTGGTTTCTGGAACACAGTCTGTAGAGCAAACTCAGCAAAATCCTCAGGATGAGTTCACAAAAGTGGAAGTAAAAGACTTGCCTCAGGCAGTTATGAATGTCTTGGCTAAGGACTATGAGGGGGCTGTAATAAAGGAGGCTTTCATTTCCGAGAAAGAAACCGGTAAGATTTATAAGGTTGTGTTGACCATCACCAAGGAAAATCAATCCACTGAAGAAGTGACGGTACTTCTGAATGAAAAAGGAGAAACTGTAGAATGAATGGAAACTCTGTAGTGGTTCGGATTCATCTACAGAGATGATTCGAGATGCTTTTATGTCTATCTCGTTAATGCGAAAGGGGCGGCTGAATAGTCGCTCTTTTTGTTTATATTGTAATAATAGTTCGTTTCTTTTTCGTCAGAAATTCCTATTATAGAGGGTTGTTTTATACAAAATAATGTTTATATTTGTATTCTAATCCCTATTGTATTATGAATGACAAACAACAACTTCTAATTGATTGTATTTCCCTTCTTCCCGTTATAGGCATTCTGGTTTTGATAACTGTTGCCAATGACCAGCTTGTTACTATGGTTGCTGCCTATGTGCTTTGCGGAGAACTCTTATGTGTATTGGTTAGCAGGATATTAAATTTGTACTATATTGATGTGGCTTTTGTTTGGTTGGGTGGGATTATGCTTTGGCTGTGGTATTGGCTCTGGTTGGAGTCAAGCCATGTAGTGATGGAGATTGTGGAAAGGACAGTTGAATGAATCGCTTCTTTTTCAGTAAAAAATCCCCGTAGCTGCTCAACTACGGGGATGGTGTCAAATAACAGAGTATCAATATGAGATACTAAGTGAGCCTATTCCATTACAGATAAATCATCGTCAACTTCATACTGATTACAGCCAAAAGCCGCACACATTAAAATAAAACGTTCTTTTATACCTAATCCGGTATATCTGTCTACGGCTCCACTGCCTTTTGCATGAAGTCCTGCTGCGTATTTATCTATCTGAACTTTATTCATTAAATCTACATGAGTTTTACGGGCAAGTTTACTGCTTGCAATCTCATATATGGATTTGTACTCATTTGTTTCCAATGCCGCACTAAACATTGCCACTTTCCGGCTAATCTCACAGTATTCAAGTAGTTTTTTTATTTGATAATTGTACCCGGTTTCACCATTGCCATCAGGATAATAGGGTAACAAAGCATTGCTTGGTAGCCTACCTTTATACTTCATAATAATATCATAAGCAATACGAATGATGGGAGTTTTTATCTCAGTGCGTATAAGTCCATCCTTGTGTGTTTTCTGAGGTAAATAATGAATGTAAGGTATTCCTTCTTCAATGCTGATATTATCAAAAGTGAATCGTCTGAAATCACCTATACGGCAACCGAAACAACATTGAACAACGAATACATCTTTTACTCGCTGCAATGTTTCGGGACATTCTTTGTGGACAACTTCATTGAATTCTGTTTTGGTGAGAAAGAAAGGCTCGTCATATTGTTGCTTCATAATGGACTCTTTTTCTTTTCCTATCTTGCGGAAAGGAGATACGGGAATAACATCATTACTTTCAAGCTCCACCATAAATGCTTGTAATAATAATAGTTTCTCTGCAATTGTATTCTGGCTTCTTTCCTTTGATGGTATATTCCGCTTATTCATTTCTGCGTACAGTTCTGGAAATTTTTCAACCAGAGTGTATTCTTTGCGTAGAAAATCACGAAAATTTAGAATATGTTCCTTATTGAATTCATTGACCGGCAACCCGTCAATGCCATTGATAATGAGGAATCGAGTCAGTTCCCTTATCACTACATCGTAATGTTTCTTTCTGCCGGGACCTATTACACCTGCATTTAGCCATCCGTCAACATAGCGTTGGAACATACTACACATGGATTCCTCTTCACTGCTGATGTTATATTTTTCAGGATGTAAGTGCTGGTCTATTAAGATTTCCAGTTTTTCACTGGTTAATTCTTTGTTGCTCCCATAAATGGATAAAATTAGATTCTTCCGTTCTTCAATAGATGTGTTAAATGATGTTCTTATGTCTAACTTTATAATACTTTTAGCCTTATATTTTTCAGTCTTGGCATCCCAAAGAGTAGGAGAGACCATAATATCTGATTTGTGGAATAACTGTACATTGCGTCCATCAGATAATCGAAATCTGACATTTACTTCTTTATCTTTCTTCCCAGTTCTTATAAATGCTTTTACTGTAGTCATATATTCTCTGTTATATCGGTTGTGCAAATATACATAAATTGCACAACTCAGTTCAAATATTGCACAACATAATGCAATGGCATGCAATATAATATTTTTATATTACTCTGATTTTTAATATAATGTTATATGTATTGGTTTTATAGTATTTTACATTCCGAATCGCAACGGAATCACAAGGAAAAAACCGCAAATGGCTAATAAAAAGCTTTTGCGGTTTTCTTGTTTTAGAATTAGAAAATGTCCGCATTTTGTCAGCATAGGTTGTAATGGGAAACAAATTGGAGTATTTGGTTTACATTGCAGGCAAGATTTATTTGCGATACCTGGAGAAAAAATTATCAATCCAACGGACTAGATATACTATAATAACTCCGGCTATGACCATACTGATAATACGTACCAACATAATTTATAGAATTAAAGATTTGTTTTTATGGAATAATAATGTGCAAAGATAATTGATTGGTGGAGAAACAAAAACTCTGGAAAGGATATAAAGATAGGAATTAACGCATATTTTCACGGATATAATCTTCTATTGTAAAATCACTCTTATATCTAGATATTTCCGGATTCTTCTCTACAGTCGTAATGCAACGTTTTTCTTTACCAAGTACCAACCGGTTTAGGAAGCTCAGGATGTCATGACGATTATCCTTCATAGGAGAATAGGATAGGGAATGTCCTATACCTTCCGCTATATAGAAATAGTATGCTGTCTCTTTTTCTTTCAGTTGCATACAGATAAAGTTTGAGCCCCATAGCCCCATTTCCTCTTCTACTACTGCCTTAGTAAAAGGAACCGTGCTGTCGGCATCACCATGGAACAACATAAGAGGACAAGGGGACATTATCCATTTTGGAATACCATTGGCACAGATTGCTCCAGAAAAGGAAATGACCCCTGCATAATTGAAATTGGCAGGTAATCTGTCCGCAAAAGCCGTTTGATTGCAAATCTCATACTCTGCTTGAAGGGCAGTTATCGCACCTGCACTTGAACCGCAAGCTATAATTTGTGCAGGATTTATTTGCCATTCTACACTATGCTCAATTATATAATTTGTAGCATCACCAAAATCTTCTACAGCACAAGTGATTGCTTGTTGCAGGGCAGAAGAGAATCCTTGCAAGTCCGAATACTCCGATTTATCTATATCCTTTAATTGGGTACGGTAATCTGTTGATACTACCACATAGCCGGCTCGTGCCAAAAAATGAAAATAAGAAATGTAATCGGGATTATCTCTTCTCCCGCCTTTGAAACCTCCCCCAAATGCAAAAAGAATGACGGGCTTTGATTGTGTCCCTTGTATTTGATCAATCATTACATACTTGTCCAGTTTCAGAGTATCAGCCTTTTTGATGGCAAAAGTATATGTTTGCTTGTCAATATGCTGTGCATGCACAACAGTAGCTATACTCAATAATGAGCATGCCATCAAGATAAAAATAAAGCGTTTTCCCATATTCAGTTTATTCTATTAATGCTGCGTGGATTATCTGACCTACAAAGATAGAATAAAACTATAACTAAAAAGAGGAAAGATGACATTTAGACATAAAAAAAGGCTATCTATCCCAGACAGCCAATCTTTTTTATTAACCTTAAATCTAATACTATGAAAAACACAGTACAAAGATACGTACTTGCAGGAGATATCCAAATTTTAGCGGGTAATCAGCGGATATTATAACATGGTTTAGTAGAATATTATTTCCGTTAACTATTAACATAAATAATATTCAATTTAACAGAAGAAGGAATTAATATTCCTCATCAGTGATTGCAAACTTTAGTCATGTCCACTGTAAATCCACCATTGGCGGGTATAAATTTTCCTTTTCTTTTAAGAAATTCTATCAGGGTATCTACATCCATATTGTCGGCAGAGCAGGTGAAAAAACGCTGCTGCTCGCCGAATTTTTGGATAATGGCTTCTCTCAATGATAACTCAGTATAACTATTACCTTCCATCATGTGAAGGACTTCATGTGCATGTAATTGTTCCATAATCTTTTTTTTGTACAAAGATAAGAATAAAAAATGAGAGATTGAGCAGATGAGCGCAGGAAGGTTGTAAATAAGGGGTTTAGAGGAAAACGGACTGCAAGGATGAAGCCAAGTGAAACCGCCAAAAAGCCAAATGAAACCGGAGTTACGTTACTATCCCGTTACTCTTTTCAAAACGGCAACAGAGATTTTGAGAGGCTTCCAACACGCTGAATTACAAGCCCGATTCGGAGGATTGCGACTGCAAATGTAGCAGGAATTTCGGTTTTCGAGCTGCACCCCACGAAAAAAGTCGATTTTCGGGTGCGATTGCGCTGATTCGCTGCATTTTGCGTATTGGGAAATCCAGTGTAAGCTGCCCCCTAAAACCAAGCGATTCTGCCCCCTTAAAACATT
>ENA-OZXC01000409-OZXC01000409.1-human-gut-metagenome-genome-assembly--contig:-NODE-409-length-8599-cov-3.545880_pt1 | contig 8599 bp, 7 predicted proteins | sample MGYA00244849_ERZ654083 | MGnify/ENA primary metagenome ERZ654083 (study PRJEB26926, sample SAMN06164956) | human gut metagenome | biome: ENVO:00009003; feature: ENVO:2100002; material: ENVO:00002003...
AGATCTACACCCTAGAGTTCGTCGGCAGCGTCAGATGTGTATAAGAGACAGATGTTAAAGAGTCCCGTGTTGCGATAGGACGCGATATGGCGAACAGGATTATGATCTAAAGTGATGTCATTATTTATCAGATATCAGAAAGGAGCAGGAAATGAAGACATTAAGAGAGACAGCCTGTGGCGAGACCGTTAAGGTTGTTAAACTTACAGGTGAAGGTCCGGTAAAGAGACGTATCATGGATATGGGTATAACCAAAGGCGTCGAAATCTATGTGAGAAAAGTGGCCCCTCTTGGAGATCCGGTAGAGGTAACGGTAAGAGGATATGAGCTTTCACTCAGAAAAGCTGATGCTGAAATGATTAGTGTGGAATAATTTTTTTTACACTAGGGTTAGTAAATACTAACTTAAAATAGTGATAACAAATAAGAGATAGTTATATATAACAAGGAAAGGAATAAGAAAAATGGCTATTAAAATTGCATTAGCAGGTAACCCTAACTGTGGTAAAACAACGCTTTTTAATGCATTGACAGGCTCAAACCAGTTCGTAGGTAACTGGCCGGGCGTTACGGTAGAGAAAAAAGAAGGTAAGCTCAAGGGTAACAAGAGCGTAACAATCATGGACCTTCCGGGTATTTACTCACTTTCACCGTATACTCTTGAAGAAGTTGTAGCAAGAACATATCTTATAACAGAAAGACCGGATGCAATCCTTAATATCGTAGACGGAACCAACCTTGAGAGAAACCTTTATCTTACAACACAGATTCTTGAACTTGGAATCCCGGTTGTTGTTGCGGTAAACATGGCGGATCTTCTTGAGAAGACAGGAGAGAAAGTTAATCTTGACAAACTCAGTGAGAAGCTCGGATGCCCTGTGGTATCGATTTCCGCTCTTAAAGGAACAGGAATTAAGAAAGCAGCTGAGAAGGCAGTGGAACTTGCAGAAGCTAAGCAGTCTGTAAGTGTTGTACATGAGTTTGCAGCAAGCGTTGAATCAGCTATAAGCTCTGTAGAGGATAAACTTGGTTCAGACGTGAGCGAAGAACAGAAGAGATTTTTCGCAATCAAGGTTCTTGAGAAAGATGACAAGATTAAAGAACAGTTAAGCAGTGTGCCGGATGTTACGGCGGAGATTAAGGCACTTGAAGACGAGCTCGATGATGATACCGAAAGTATTATCACCAATGAAAGATATACATACATCTCATCAATTATTGATGAATGCTGTACAAGAAAGAAAGGAGCCAAGAAGCTTTCGGTCTCAGATAAGATTGATAAGGTTGTTACAAACCGTTTCGCGGCTCTTCCGATTTTCATTGCTATAATGTTCTTGGTATATTATATATCAATGGTAACCGTTGGTTCGGCAGCAACCGATTGGGCTAACGATGGACTTTTCGGCGACGGATGGCATTTATTCGGAATCGGAAGCAAGAGTTATGAAGAAGCAGCAGATGCATACGGTGATTCAGATTTGATTATCGATGCGTTCACATCGGAATACGGTAATGACGACATAGCGGCAGCACTTGATGCTGAGTCCGATGATTACACAGAGGAAGGCGCCAAGGCAGCACTTGAACAGCTCGTTGCGGCTACTCCTGATGACGCAGAAGTAACATACGAAGTTCAGGATGAAGAGACACTTGAGATTACGGATACTCCAAAGGTTGGCAAAAGCGATCTTGAAACAGCAGTTGCAGCTTACTTAAGCACAGATCCGGATTCGGATTACGCCAAGGAAAATTATGGTGCTCCTGATACCGCTGAATACGGTGTATGGGTTCCCGGTATTCCGGTACTTGTTGAGAAGCTTCTTGATGCGGCTAACTGCGTTGAATGGCTCCGTGGACTTATTCTTGATGGTATTGTAGCCGGTGTCGGTGCGGTACTCGGTTTCGTACCTCAGATGCTCGTACTCTTCTTATTACTTGCATTCCTTGAGGCATGCGGATATATGGCACGTATCGCATTCGTACTTGACCGTATCTTCAGAAGATTCGGACTTTCAGGTAAATCATTCATTCCGATCCTTATCGGTACAGGTTGTGGTATCCCTGGTATTATGGCTTCCAGAACAATCGAGAATGAGCGTGACCGTCGTATGACAATCATGACAACAACATTTATTCCATGTGGTGCCAAGCAGCCGTTTATCGCCATGATCGCAGGTGCAATCTTCGGCGGTTCACCGCTTATAGCAACAGGTGCTTACTTCATGGGTATGGCAGCAATTATTATTTCAGGTATTATGCTCAAGAAGACAAAGATGTTCTCGGGCGAGCCGGCTCCTTTCGTAATGGAGCTTCCGGCTTACCACTGGCCGACAATCGGTAACCTTCTCCGTTCAATGTGGGAGCGTGGATGGTCATTCATCAAGAAGGCAGGAACAATCATTCTTCTTTCAACAATCCTCGTATGGTTTACATCATACTTCGGATGGGTTGACGGTTCATTCGGAATGCTTGCCGAGGAACAGATGGAATACAGTATCCTTGCACATATCGGCAAAGGAATCTGCTGGATATTTAAACCTCTCGGATGGGGTAACTGGCAGGCAACAGTTGCATCCGTTACAGGACTTGTAGCCAAGGAAAACATTGTCGCAACAATGGGTATTCTCTACGGAACAGGAGATGTTTCGGTATATGCTTCACTTGCAAGTGCATTTTCGACAGTTGCCGGAATGTCATTCCTCGTATTCAATCTTCTCTGTGCTCCTTGCTTCGCAGCAATCGGTGCTATTAAAAGAGAGATGAACAGCCCTAAGTGGACATGGTTCGCAATCGGTTATCAGTGTGGATTTGCTTATGTAATTGCACTTATGATCAACCAGTTCGGCAGCCTCTTTAAGGGTAACGGAAATGTATTCGGAGTGATAGTTGCGGTTCTTATACTTGCATACATTATCTACATGCTTTTCAGACCATATAAGGAAAGCGATAAGTTAAACATTAAAGTAAAGACATCAAAGAAAGCCGAGGCTTAATTGATAGATAAAGGGAACCGGTTTGCACGGTTCCCTTTTTAAATATAACATCGGAAAGGAGATATGCAATATGCAACAGTTGGAAAAAGACTTAATCGTCAGGAAATTAAAAGAACACGGATGCAGGATTACCAGGCAGAGAATGTTGATTCTTGACATAATTCTTGAAGGTGATTTTTCCTGCTGCAAGGAAATTTATTACAGGGCTATGGAACAGGACAGCAAAATAGGCACGGCCACTGTATATCGCATGATTAACACGCTTGAAGAAATCGGTGTGATCAGCAGGAAAAATATGTATAAGGTTGCGGTTTCTTAACGGATTAAAGAGAGGAATAGGAAAATGTTCTTGGAAATAAGAGATTTGAAAAAGAGCTATGGTGAGGGCGATAACAGAGTTGATGTCCTGAAGGGAATTAATTTTGAAGTAGGAAAAGGAGAGATATGCGTACTTTTAGGACCTTCAGGTTCAGGTAAATCAACTTTGCTTAATATAATCGGCGGCATTGACAATGCCGACGGCGGATATGTGGCAATTGATGGAGAGAAAACGGCAAATATGAATGAGAAGGTGCTCACGGCATACAGAAGGAAGCACCTCGGATATGTTTTTCAGATGTACAATCTGATACCAAATCTTAATGTGAAAGAAAATATTGAGGTCGGCGCTTATCTTAGCGACAGACCGCTTGATATAGATGATTTATTACATACTCTCGGATTATATGAGCACAGGCATAAACTTCCGGGACAGCTTTCCGGCGGACAGCAGCAGAGAACATCAATCGGACGTGCGATTGTCAAGAATCCGGATATACTTCTCTGCGACGAACCTACCGGAGCACTTGATTACAGTACTTCTAAAGAAATACTTAAACTTATCGAGGATGTCAATCATAAATATGGCAACACCGTCATAATGGTAACACACAATGACGCCATCAAAAATATGGCGGACCGTGTAATTAAGCTCCGTGACGGCGCTATCCGTAAAGATTACCGCAACGAGACCAAAATTCCGGCACAGGATCTTGACTGGTAAAGGCGGTGCGATATGAAGAATCCTTTAAGAAAAAGAATTAAGAGAGAAATCTTCGGGGAAATAGGCAAATATATTGCGATATTTCTTTTCATGCTTTTGTCAATCGGATTTATATCGGGATTTCTGGTTGCGGCATCAAGCATGAAAACAGCCTACGATAACAGTTTTGAGAAGTATAATATAGAAAATGGTAATTTTACACTTGCAATGAAAGCGGATGATGCGCTCATATCTGACATAGAGAAGGAAGATGTGAAATTATATGAACTTTTCTATAAAGAAGAGAATGCAATCGTAGGCAAAGACGATAATGAAGCAACCATCAGAATATATAAGGACAGAAAAGATATCGACCTCATCTGTGTCATGGACGGTGAGATGCCGCAGAATGATGATGAGATAGCGCTGGACAGAATGTTTGCCGATAATAACGGAATAAGTACCGGAGATGAGATTACGGTCGGTGATATTAAACTGAAGGTCAGCGGACTTGTGGCATTTTCTGATTACAGTGCGCTTTTTTCAAACAATAATGATATTATGTTTGATGCGGTCAAGTTTTCTGTGGCAATAGTAACAGATTCACGTTTCGATAAATTAAGCGATGACCATGAGACATTCTGTTACGGATGGAAATATAATAGCGAGCCGTCGAATGATAAAGAAGAGAAAAATATGTCCGATGATTTTATGAAGGCACTTGCATCAAAGGCTTTGCTTACAAATTATATTCCAAGATATCAGAATCAGGCAATTAATTTTACCGGAGATGATATAGGCAGTGACAGTTCACTTATGATTGCTTTGTTATATATTATAATTGCAATTATGGCATTTGTGTTTGCTGTCACGATAAATCACACGATAGACAGAGAGGCATCAGTCATAGGAACATTGAGGGCTTCCGGGTATACCAAGGGTGAACTTGTAAGACATTATCTGGCGCCTCCGATGATCGTGTCGTTGGTGGCAGCGGTTGCCGGTAATATAATCGGTTATACAATATTCAAAAACATTGCGGCAGGTATGTATTACGGAAGTTACAGTCTCCCTACATATGTGACCATATGGAATGCAAAGGCTTTTATACTGACAACGGCTGTTCCGCTTATCATCATGCTTATAATCAATATTATATCCCTTAACAGCAAGTTTAAGATATCACCGCTTAAGTTTATCAGGCATGATATCAGCAGGCATAAGAGAAAGAAAGCTGTAAAACTTCCGCATTTCAAATTTTTTACGCGATTCAGGATCAGGGTGATATTTCAGAATATACCGAATTTTATTGTTCTGTTTGTCGGAATGTTGTTTACATGTGTATTGCTTATGTTCGGTATGATGATGCTTCCGCTTCTTGAACACCAGAAAAAAGAAACATTGTCAAATATGATATCGAAATACCAGTATATACTTAAGGCTCCGGCTGATACCGATACGGCAGATGCAGAAAAATACAGTGCCGGATCATATAAATACGATGGCGATGAACTTACGGTGTACGGTATAGCTGAGAACAGCATTTATTATAAGGAAGGTGCGGTCAAAGACGGAGTTGCGATCTCCGACTGTATGGCGGACAAATACCGGCTTGAGGTGGGTGACAAGATTAAGCTGTGCGAAGAATACACGGATGGAGAATATGAATTTACTGTGGATAAAATAGTTAAATATCCTGCATCAATCGCTGTATTTATGGAAAAGAATGAGTTTAATGATACATTCGGTAAGGATGCGGATTATTATACAGGCTATTTCAGTAATGCCGGGATAAAAGACATAGATGACAAATACATCGCTTCATGCATTACAGAGGAAGACCTGACCAAGGTTACCAGACAGCTTGAGGTATCGATGGGCAATATATTCTATCTTTTCTATATGTTTGCTGTAATAATGGCGGCACTTCTCATATATCTTCTTACGAAGCTTGTACTTGAGAAAAATGCCAACTCGATATCAATGGTTAAAATTCTGGGGTATGAAAACAGTGAAATTGCAAGACTTTATCTGTTCGCAACGTCATGGGTCGTAGCCATATCTACTGTCATAAGCATTGCGGCATCGACTTTCATAATAAAGGTTATCTACAGACCGATGATGTCATCGATGAGCGGGTGGCTCATATTATGGTATGATAAGAACATATACTGGAAAATGTTTCTGATCATTATGGCAACATATGTTGTCGTGGCGCTTCTCCAGTTCAGAAAGATTAAGAAGATTCCTATGGATCAGGCACTTAAAAATGTAGAATAAAATACGGAAAAAAACGTTTTTGATAATTTTTTTCAGTAACGTTTTTTCTTCTTCACACATATGAATATTAATATTATAATACCAGTTAAACCAAACAAGGAGGAATTTAATTATGGCTAAAATCAACATGAAAAAAATAGGACTTTTTGCGGGAGGAGTGCTTTTCGGAACAGCGGGCATCAAGCTTTTATCAAGCAGAACAGCTAAGAAAGCATACACACATTGCACGGCAGCTTTTCTCCGCGCCAGGAAATCGGTTATGAAGACAGCTTCCACCGTTAAGGAGAATGCCGAGGATATATATGCTGAGGCTAAGCAGATCAACGAGAAGTATGACGAGTGTGATGCAGTTATCGATGATGATGTAAAGGAAAATGCAGAAGAAACAGAGGCGTAATACTCTATGAAATTTATTATCAGACATGATATAAAGGGAAGGCTGAGAGTGCATCTGATGCAGGAGAGCATGACATATCGTCAGGCAGATACGCTTGCATATTATCTTGAGAATGTTGCCGGTGTGACAAGTGCCAAGGTGTATGACCGTACCGCTGATGCTGTTATATGTTACACTTCCTCAAAGAACGATATCATCAAAGCGATAAAGGCTTTTCAATATGCTTCGGTTGAAGTGCCGGCGAATTACCTTGAAAATTCGGGCCGCGCACTGAATGCCATGTATCAGGAGAAACTGGCTGACAGAATTTTGTGGAGAATTTTTTCCAGATGCCTGATTCCGGTTCCGGTAAGGAATGTTATCACAGCGGTCAAGTCGGTCAGATATATATGGAACGGCATTAAGACATTATGCAAGGGCAGAATAGAAGTTCCGGTTCTTGACGGAACGGCAATAGGCGTATCGGTATTACGAGGCGATTTTGCCACGGCAGGTTCTGTTATGTTCCTGCTTGAAATCGGCGAACTGCTTGAGGAATGGACGCATAAGAAGTCGGTTGACGATCTTGCCAGAAGCATGTCGCTTAACATTGATAAGGTTTGGCTTCTTAAGGATGGAACCGAGGTGCTTATCCCTGCATCCAAAGTTGAACAGAATGATCTTATAGTGGTCCATATGGGTAATGTCATACCATTTGACGGAGATGTTGTAAGTGGTGAAGGCATGGTTAACCAGGCCACGCTTACCGGCGAATCCAATCCTGTCAGAAAGACAGAGGGCGGATATGTATATGCCGGAACTGTTCTTGAGGAAGGTGAGATAACACTCAGGGCCAAATCGGTCAACGGAAATAACAAGTACCAGCAGATCGTGGCTATGATAGAGAAATCAGAGAAACTTAAGTCCGGTCTTGAGAGTAAAGCAGAACATCTGGCAGATAAATTGGTTCCGTACACACTTGCCGGAACGGCGTTGGTATACCTGTTTACAAAGAATATTACCAAAGCGCTTTCTGTGCTTATGGTTGATTTCTCGTGCGCATTGAAACTTTCGATGCCTGTATCGGTTCTGTCAGCCATAAGAGAGGCCAATGAATACAATGTAACAGTCAAGGGCGGAAAGTTCATGGAAGCCATGGCGGAAGCAGATACTATCGTATTTGATAAGACCGGAACACTTACCAAGGCAACACCTACTGTTGTGGATGTTGTATCATTTGACGGACGCAGTTCGGATGAGTTGTTGAGAATAGCGGCATGCATGGAAGAACATTTCCCGCACTCCATGGCCAAGGCGGTCGTGGATGCTGCCAAAGAGCGCAGGCTTGAGCATGAAGAGATGCATTCCAAAGTAGAATATATCGTTGCGCATGGTATTTCTACTACGATTGAAGGCCGCAAGGCGATAATCGGAAGTTATCATTTTGTATTCGAGGATGAAAAGTGTGTTATCCCTGACGGCATGGAAGAAAGATTTGCGTCACTTCCGGAAGAATGTTCACAGCTTTATCTTGCAATAGAGAACAGGCTCTCAGCGGTTATCTGCATAGAGGATCCGGTGAGGGATGAAGCAGCTGATGTTATAAGGCAGCTTAAAGAGGCGGGCATCCGTAAAGTCGTTATGATGACCGGAGACAGTGAGCGGACAGCGAGAGCGATAGCGGAACGAGTGGGTGTTGATGAATATTATTCAGAAGTTCTTCCTGAGGATAAGGCAGGATTTGTTGAACGTGAGAAAGCACTCGGACATAAGGTTGTCATGGTTGGAGACGGAATTAACGATTCACCGGCACTTTCTGCAGCAGATGTAGGAATAGCAATAAGTGATGGAGCAGAGCTTGCAAGAGAAATTGCAGATGTAACTATCGGTGCCTGTCTCTTATACACATCTCCGAGCCCACGAGACTAA
>ENA-OZXC01000426-OZXC01000426.1-human-gut-metagenome-genome-assembly--contig:-NODE-426-length-8311-cov-3.716328_pt1 | contig 8311 bp, 5 predicted proteins | sample MGYA00244849_ERZ654083 | MGnify/ENA primary metagenome ERZ654083 (study PRJEB26926, sample SAMN06164956) | human gut metagenome | biome: ENVO:00009003; feature: ENVO:2100002; material: ENVO:00002003...
TAGTCTCGTGGGCTCGGAGATGTGTATAAGAGACAGCTTGACCGTCTTGATGAGGGATTTACCGCTCAACGACAGTTCACGGGAAACGCCGCACATGAGTTGCGCACGCCGCTTTCGCTTATGCAGGCACAGCTTGAACTTTTTTCGGCAGAGCATCCCGGGGTATCGCCTGAAACGGCGGAGTTTCTCCGATTGTTGCGTGAGCAGACCGAACGAATGACACAAATGACAAAAACCCTGTTGGAAATGAGCGAGCTTCGCACAGTATCGTGTGCTGACCGCATAGAGATAGGTCCTATGGTAGAAGAGATTTTCACTGACCTTGCACCACTTGCAGAGAAAAACAACGTTACACTTGAAAGCACGGGCGATGCTGTTATGACAGGCAGTGACACGCTGATTTACCGTTTGTTATACAATCTGACCGAAAACGCTATACGCTACAACCGTTTTGACGGTACAGTGAATATTACCGTAACGCACAAAGACAATCAGCTTGTTATTACGGTTGCGGATACCGGCTACGGCATCCCCGAACAATACAGAGAAAGTATTTTTCAGCCCTTCTTTCGTGTGGATAAATCCCGAAGCAGAGAATACGGCGGAGTTGGATTGGGACTTTCTTTGGTGTGGGAAATCGTTGCACTGCACAATGGTAAAGTTCGTGTGGAAGAGAGTTCGGGAAAGGGTACTGCTATAGCAGTAAAGTTTCCGACAGATGTGATAAAAATTTAATATTTTGCGATTTTTTCTTAGTTAATTGTTGAAATTGCCGTAGCTCTGTGTTATACTATAATTAATTAATCGATTAGTTATCAAAAGGAAGCGAACATTATGAGAACAACAGAGGAACAGCACAACGAGCGTAAGCGTGAAATGATGGAAAAATGCTTTGAATGCTATGCTGAAAATGGGCTGACAGGTACGGGCATCAAGGCTTTGGCGGCAGCGTGTGGCTGTACAACGGGAAATCTGTATTCCTATTTCAACAGTGTTGATGAACTGATTATTGAATCAACTGCATACTGTATGGAAAAGGTCGAGGATGATTTTATGGAAAAAGCTCCAACCGACCCGAAGGATGTTGTTCGATTTGTGAAAGAGGTTCCGTATTGGACCGCAAAGAAGCACGGCAAGAAATATCGGCTGATGTATCAGGTCTATACCCATCCGAAATATATTGAGCACGGCAAGAAATTCTTTGAGGGGGTAAATGAGCGCTATACCGAGTATGCAAAGCGGCTTGAGCCGAAAATCGGCATTCCGTACACGGTGATTACACCGCTCATTTTTATATTTGTCCGTGCCTGTGTACACTATGCTATGTTTGAGGATGAATATTATTTAAAAACCCAAATGGAGGTCTTAAAACAGGGTGTTGCCCTGTTTGCTGATAAATACCGTTCACAATATTTGAGAGGAGGCAATGACAAATGAAAAAACGAATATACTTTATTACCACCGCACTCTGTCTTGTGCTTTGCATCGTACTTTGCATTGCATTTGCTGCCGTATGCAGCAAAGCGGAAAATAGCAAAGCCGTGTTGCCGGAGGTGCGAAACAACGGCACAGCAATCCAATGGAGAGATACCGCCGAAGAGGAATGGCACGATCTTGTAGCTCTTAACACGCTCAGAGGTACTGACGGAAAAAACGGTACTGACGGAAAGAACGGTCTTGACGGCAAAGACGGCATTGACGGCAAAAACGGCATTGACGGAAAAAATGGTGCTGACGGTAAAGACGGTACTGACGGTAAAGACGGTACTGACGGCAAAGACGGTATTGACGGCAAAGACGGTATTGACGGTAAAAACGGCATTGACGGCAAAGACGGTAATGACGGAAAAGATGGTACTGACGGCAAAAACATAGAGGTACAAAGAACAACAGAATATATACAGTGGCGCTATGAGGGAGAAAACTGGCAAAACCTTGTTGCCATTTCCGATATAAAAGGACCCACAGGGCAGAACGGTAAAGACGGAGCAAACGGAAAAACACCGGAGTTCCGTGTAAATGAAAACAATCTTCAATGGCGTTATGTCAGTGACGAAATATGGTTAAATCTTTACGATCTTTCAAATTTGAAAGGTCTTGACGGAAAAGACGGAATCGACGGAAAAAACGGTGTCGATGGTATTGACGGCAAAAACGGTGATACGCCGTTCATCGGTGAAAACGGCAACTGGTGGCTCGGAGTGACCGACATTGGCGTAAAAGCCGCAGGTGTTGACGGTGAAAAAGGCGACAAGGGAGATAAAGGAGATGCCGGAGAGAACGGTAAGGACGGAGCAAACGGAAAAACACCTGAGTTCCGTGTAAATGAAAATAACCTACAGTGGCGTTATGTCGGCGATGAAATATGGCTTAACCTTTACGATCTTTCAATTTTGAAAGGGCTTGACGGCGCAGACGGTAAGGATGGTATAAACGGCAAAGACGGTGCTGACGGTAAAGACGGTGTTGACGGTAAGGACGGTGCCGATGGCAAGGACGGAACAAACGGACAAAACGGCGCTGACGGCAAAGACGGCGACACCCCGTTCATCGGTGAAAACGGCAACTGGTGGATTGGAACGACCGATACGGGAGTGAAAGCCACAGGAGTTGACGGTGAAAAAGGCGACAAAGGAGACATCGGTGAAAAAGGCGAAAAGGGTGACAAAGGAGATAAAGGCGACAAAGGTGACGCAGGTCAGAACGGCAGCTGTTCGGGATATTTTTACGGAGAGGCAAACTCTCCGAGAACAGTACTGAATAACAGTCGTGTCTATATTTCTGTCTACGAAAAAATAAACAAGGGCGGCTTGATTTCATCCTACAGGAATAATATTACACTCAAAAAAGGACATATTTACAATGTCTGCTTAAGCGGTTCTCTCGAAGTTGGTTCAAACGAATTTAACAACAGCGGCAATTACTCTATTCAGATGACAGACGGTTATGATGACGATCTGTGCAGGGAGCTTACACGAATAAAAAGGGACGGGGCAAAAATACCGTATACCAATGATCAACATTCCTTTAATTTCAACAGAATGTATGATGCGTCAAATAAAGACATTACATTGCAGTTGAGTTTTGAAAATTCGGCATACAACACTTATCTCGGTGGCTTCAGAGGTACTATTACAATAACCGCTCTTGATTAAATTCATATAATGGAGGTGGCGAAAAATGAAAAAACGAATACTTAGTATCCTGCTGACTTTATGCATGACGCTCTGCCTTACGCCGATAAGCGTATTCGCCGAGGAGGTTGGGGCAGGGGGCTCTGCTGCGATACAGCTTGGTGCAGATGCACTAAGTGTGTTAAGTAAAAATGTAAACACAGCGACCGCACCGACTGTGTATTTCGGGCAAAACCATGAAAATAATCCCGCTGCATGGCGAGTTATCGGCTATGATGGAAGCGGTGTTACAAGCTCACAGGGGGATATTACCCTGCTTGCGGCAGGCGCTATGGGAGTTATACCATTTGTCGATACCATATTAAACAACGAATACGCACCGAGTAATTTGAAAACCGCGATAGATGCGCTTGCAGCAAAGCTGACGACAGAAGAAAATGCTGCCGTAAAGAAACGGGCGCTTACAAGCGGAAGTTACGACGGAGAGAATACCGACTGTGTAGCGGGAGGGCAGGTGGATAACGCTGTATTCTGGCCGCTTTCCACAGCGGAAGCGTTTGCGGTAAACAACGATCTGCGTGCCTTGGAGCCTGCACATCCGAATTGGGTGACAACCGCTTGGTGGCTGCGCTCCCCCGGCTCCAATAAATATCATCTCGCCGTCGTGACTAGTGATGGTTCTGTCCAATACTCTGGGCACACTATCCTCATTTTCAATAATCATCGGACTGTTCGTCCCGCTTTTAAATTAAATATGAACTCTGTCCTTTTTGCATCTGCCGCTGTGGGCGGAAAGCCTGACGGAGGGCTGACCCCGATTCCCGAATACAGCGGAAACGAGTGGAAGCTGACGCTTTTAGATAGTAGACGCAATTTTGCCGTAACGGAAAAAACTGCCGACGGCTACCCCGACGATACCATTATGCTGAATTACAGCGGAGCGACCACAGGGAAAAATGAATATATCTCTGTCATCCTGGCGGATAACAACGGCGCACAGTATTACGGCAGAGTAGCACAGCCTACTGCCGAAAGCGGAACGGTTGAAATCAAAATCCCGTCTGACATTGCACCGGGCGACTATACCATGAAGGTCTTCAATGAACAGTATAACGGTGACTGCAAGACCGACCTTGCAAGTGCTTTTGCGGATGTCACGCTGACGGTGGAAAGTCAGCCTGACGAACAGTTTACCCTCGCCACCGGCGGCAGATACTATTTTGATCTGTCGGCGATGAACATCCCCGGAACGGTAAACAGCAATCTACCGGACAGCACACTTCATTATGTGCCTTTTACCTATGTGGGCACGGTCAACGCTTATAAGCTCACATCGGAAATGGCAACCACCGAGGAATATGCACAGCAGAACAAATACGCTCACAGCCTGTTTGTGGCGGACTATGCCGTAACGCATAAGGTAAACTGGAATAACTTAGATACTGCGAGTCTGATTTTCGGCAAAAATTATGCCAGCGGCGGCGTGGACTATACCCTGCGCGCACCGTCTGTGGGAAGTAACTCTACAGGTTCGGGCGATTCCCAACGCGGCGTGCCCCAAAGCAACGAATGGGACACGATGCTGAACAAGAACAGCGGATATATCCAAAACTGGATTGCAATGTATTCGTGGGGACAGGATGCTTATTCCACGTCGTACCGTGCGGTTCGCGGGTACTATTCGGCCCGCTACTGGTACGACCACACTGCTACGTACTCCGGCTCGGACGTCGGTTTCCGCCCCGTCCTTGAAGTCCTGAACCCTGACGCACTGGGCTCTGACGGACTGAAGGTCGTTACCCTTGACCTTGGCGGCGGCAAGCTGGGCGGCAGCTCCGATGCTATTCACATCATCGTGAAAAACGGCAGCAAGTTTACCGCGCCTGCATCCGGCGGTTTGACCCGCCCGGCCGGAGATACAGGCAGTTACTTTATGTGGCTTGACAGCAATGGCAATTCCTACGCCCCCGGTGCCAGTGTTCCTGCTGATGTGACGGAACTGACGGTGCAGTGGACAGCCCCGACCTATACCGTCACGCTGAACGCGGGCGACGGCACTATCAACAGCGGCAATGTCACCTCCTACACCTACGGCGTGGGCGCAACACTCCCGACAGATGTGACGCGCACCGGGTACACCTTCAAGGGCTGGTATGACAACGAAAATCTGACCAGCTCTCCTGTTACGGCGATCAGCAACACCGAAACGGGCAATAAGGAATATTGGGCGAAGTGGGAGATTAATCAATATACCATCACAGTCAAACCCGAAAACGGCAAAGCGGATATTACCATAACGCAGGATTACGGCACACCAATTACCGCTCCTGCCGACCCGACAAGAGAAGGATATACCTTTATCGGCTGGGACAGGGAAATTCCCACGACCATGCCCGCCGAGGATATGACTGTCACGGCGCAGTGGAAAGACAGCGAAAAGCCTACGGGCGAAATTAAAATCAGCGAGAACAGTTGGAAAGTGTTCCTCAACAACATCACATTCGGTCTGTTCTTTAAGGATACGCAAACGGTTACGATCACCGCAGTCGACAACAGCGGTGAGACGGTAACGATTGAATATCTGCTGTCAGATAAGGAATTGACAAAAGCGGAGCTTGACGGCATAACCTTCACAGCGTACACAGCACCCTTCGGCATTGACCCCGATAACGAATACATTATCTATGTCAGACTGACCGATAATGCAGGCAATACGGACTACATCTGCTCGGACGGCATTGTGCTTGACGGCACAAGCCCTGTGATCACCGGCATAGAAAACGGCAAGACCTACTGCGAGGCGCAGACGGTCACCGTTGACGAAAAGTATGTGGATACCGTTACCGTAAACGGCACGGCGGTCACGCTTGACGCAACCGGCAGCTTTACCCTTGCTCCGGCAGACGGCGAGCAGAAAATCGTTGTCACCGACAGGGTGGGCAACACCACCGAGATGACCGTAACGGTCAACAACGGTCATACCGGCGGCACAGCCACTTGCACCGAAAAAGCGGTATGCGAAGTCTGCGGTAAAGCCTACGGAGAGCCTGACCCGAAGAACCACACCGACTTAAAGCATATCCCCGCCAAAGCGGCGACCGAGGATGCCGAGGGCAATATCGAGTATTGGTACTGTGGCGGCTGCGGAAAGTATTACAGTGACAAAGACGGCACCAAGGAACTTGCCAAGGCCGACACCGTAACGGCGAAGCTGCCGAAGTCTCCCCAGACCGGCGACAACAACAATCTTATGCTGTGGATCGCACTGCTCTTTATCAGCGGCGGCGCTTGCACGGCGCTTACCGTGAAACGCAAAAAATCGTATCGACCCGGAGGTAATGCAAAATGAAAAAACGAATACTCAGTATCCTGCTCACCCTTTGTATGCTGCTCTGCCTTGTTCCGACAGGCGTATTTGCCGAGGGCGAGACAGCAACGGGCTCTGCTGCGATACAGCTTGGCACAGACGCACTAAGTAAAAATGTAAACACAGCGACCGCACCGACCGTGTATTTCGGGCAAGACCATGAAAAAAATCCCGCTGCATGGCGAGTTATCGGCTATGACGGAAACGGTGTTGCAAGCGCACAGGGGGATATGACCCTGCTTGCGGCGGGCAATATGAGCTCAGGGTTGCAATTTGCCGATTTCGGAGCAAGCAACGAATATGCACCGAGTAATTTGAAAACCGCAATAGACGCGCTTGCAAAAAAGCTGACGACAGAAGAAAATGTTGCCGTAAAGAAACGGACGCTTACAAGTGGAGGCTACACCGGAGAAAATACCGACTGTGTAGCAGGAGGGCAGGTGGATAACGCTGTATTCTGGCCGCTTTCCTCAAAAGAGGCAAATGCGGTAAAAGAGGATTTGCGTGTCGTGGATCCCGAGCATCCGACTTGGGCGACAAGCAATTGGTGGCTGCGCTCCCCTGGTTACTCTAATCACGATGCCGCCACCGTGCGTGGTGATGGTTCTGTCGTCTACTCTGGGAACGCTATCAACAGTTGGTGGTGTGCTCGTCCCGCTTTTAACTTAAATTCAAGCTCCGTACTCTTTACATCCGCCGCTGTGGGAGGAAAGCCTGACGGAGGCTTGACCCCGATTTCCGAATACACTGGAAACGAATGGAAGCTGACGTTGAAGGACAGCAACCGCAATTTTGCCGTAACGGAAACAACCGTCAGCGGCGACCCCGGCGATACCGTTACGCTGCATTACACCGGGGCGACCGCAGGGATAAATGAATATATCTCTGTCATCCTTGCGGATAACAGCGGCGCACAGTATTATGGCAGAGTAGCGCAGCCTACTGTCGAAAACGGAACGGTTGAGATCAAAATCCCGTCCGGCCTTGCACCGGGCAGCTATACCTTAAAGGTCTTCAGCGAGCAGTGCAACGGCGAAAAAAAGACCGACTATGCAAGCGATTTTGTAGACATCGATCTCACCGTTGGGTATCAAGAGCAGTTTTCCCTCGCTCCCGGCGGCACGTATTACTTTGACCTCTCCGGCGAGAGCATTCCCGGCACGGCAAACGGCTCTCTGCCGGACAAAACAATGCATTATGTCCCCTTTACCTATGCCGGGACAGTGGACGCCTACAAGCTCACATCAGAGATGGCCACCACCGAGGAGTATGCACAGCAGAACGAATATGCCCATAGCCTGTTCGTGGCGGACTATGCCGTAACGCATGCGGTAAGCTGGGATGACCTAAATACCGCAGATTTGATTTTCGGCAAGGACTATGCCGTCGGCGGCGTGGACTATACGCTGCGTGCGCCGTCTGCGGGAAGTATTTCTGCAGGCTCGGGCGAGTCCCAACGCGGCACGCCCCAAAGCAACGAATGGGACAGGATACTGGACAAGGACGACGGATATATCAAAAACTGGAGAGATATACGTTCCTGGGGACAAGATACTTTACCCAATACGCTATCGAACCGTGTGATTCGCGGCCGGTACGATTTGCCCCGCAATTATGCCGGCGCCAATACTACGCTCTCCTTCAAGTTCCTTGGTTTCCGCCCCGTCCTTGAAGTCCTGAACCCCGGCACGCTGGGCTCTGACGGGCTGAAAGCCGTTACCCTTGACCTTGGCGGCGGAAAATTGGGAGGAAGCTCGGATACCTGTCTCTTATACACATCTCCGAGCCCACGAGACTAAGGCGAATCTCG